>Ga0233440_1000435_pt1 | contig 49524 bp, 51 predicted proteins | sample SI_123_September_5_FD_182791 | JGI IMG/M metagenome (GOLD analysis project Ga0233440, IMG submission 182791) | Seawater microbial communities from Saanich Inlet, British Columbia, Canada - SI_123_September2016_120_MG | ecosystem: Environmental > Aquatic > Marine > Inlet | place: Canada: British... | reverse complement strand
TTCGGTCTCGCCCACCAGCGCGATGTTCGAAACCGGCGCAGAGGCCAGAGGCGCGAGGCCGAGAGCCTGCGCCCTCACCCATTCCGCGCCGGCCCGCGTCTTGCCGGCGCCACGCCCGCCGATCAGCAGCCATGTCAGCCAGGGCTGGCCGTTCGGCGCCAATGGCGACGGCACCTGATGATCGTGCGCGAACACGTCCCAGCGCGACAAGAGCAGTTCGAGTTCACGCCTCGTCATTCCCTCGATCAGGAACCGGCGCTGTGCCTGCGACCAGCCCCTCCAGGCGTCGCGAAAGCTCGCGGCGGAATTCGTCGAGGTCTCGGGGAATGGCGTCGTCATCGGCGGCCTTCGTGGTGTCGTCTCCCGCCCCGCGTTCCTGCTCGCGCAGCCGCATCACTTCCTTCAGCGTGCGCGCGAGCGACGCCAGCACGCGGGCGCGGCTTTCGGTCTCGATACGCTGCGCAGGAGCGATGCGCGTCGGATTGCCGATGATGCGTTCGATCTTGGACAGTTCGCGCTCGATAGCATCGCTGACGCGCGCAACCAGCGACGTCGCAGCAGGCTGATCCAGCACCGGTTCGGCGGCGATATCCACCGCCGTGCGCTTGCGTGGTCTCCGCGCGGCGCGCTCGGCTTTCGCATTCGCACGTTCGATAGCATCAATCGCCACACGATCGCTTGCATCCGCGACAAGATTGCCGGGATGTTGGTTGATGACTTTTGCACGGAAGCGCTTCGCCGTCGCCGGCTTTGTGATCGCCGGTTTCTTTACCGTCTTCCTGGCGACAATCTTTTTGGCGGCGGTCTTTCTGACGGCGGTTGTCCTGATCGTCTTCCTTACAGCGGTCTTGCGCGCGGCCTTCTTCGCCGCCGGTTTTTTCACCGGTGCGGAGGAAAGCTTCTTCGGCATGATGACGGACTTTCACGCTGAAACGAAAACGCCGCGCTCGAGGCGCGGCGGTCAATAGACAGGTTATGCTTCCGTCATTGCGAGCGAAGCGAAGCGATCCAGTGCGACAAGACACGACTGGGTTGCGTCGTCGCAAGCGCTCCTCGCAATGACGCAGAGAATGTCTCACGCGCCAAGGCAGTTGGGCCTCGGTTACGTCCGGAAGAAAACAAACCAGACGATTGCCAGCACGAAAATCGCGGCGATGGTGCTGACGGTCAGCAGCGCCAGAATGGACGGACCCGGCTCCGCCTGCCGCGCTTCTGTCGGCGTTTCGACGATCCGGCGTTCGCCTTGCACGTGTTCGACTTTTGCCATTGCGTCCTCATTCATTCGAATGCGCGAACCAGCCCGCGCAGCGTATGGAGGGCAACGCCCTATGACAGATGTGGTTCCTGATTGTGCGGGCGCCTGACGGTCTCACAGGGCATTTCTTTGAGTTGCCTTCAGCGCGCAACTCTGGAGCATGCCGAAACCCTACTGCGGGAGCGTCACGCTGTCAAGGATTATTTTCCTACGACGACTCTCAATGCACGGTATGCCGCTGACGCGACATTTCCGCCTGCCGCAGCAGCTCAAGCGGCAGCCACGGCTTCTGCATGAACAGCACATCCTCCGGAATGTCCTCGACGCTCTGCCCCGACGTCACGATGACATCGATATGCGGGAAGCGCTGCCTTGCGATCGACGCCAGTTCAAGACCGGACATGTCACCATCCAGATCGATATCGGCGAACATCAGCGTCAGTTCGTTTCCCGCCTTTTCCAGAACCACGGCGGCAGCTTCCGCACTCATGCACTGGATGACGTTCATGTCGCTTTCTTCGAAAATCAGACTGACGAGTTCGCGTTGCAACTGATCGTCTTCAACCACGAGAACGGTATGCTTTGGAGCGCGTCCCATCGTTGCCTCCCATTCCATGAACAATGCCAATGCACGGGCGGCGATGTAGTTCAGGGAAAATAGTCCGGAACGAATTGCATTGCAGCACGTTTGAACGGAAACGAGGTGCGTCATGAAAGAGGCCGTGGAGCGGGTGATGAAGGCGTTTGCACAAAAGCACAAGCAGATGACGCCGGAACAGGAACGCAAGGTGCGCGACGAGGTCTCCGATTTCGTTGCTGAACTTCTGGAGAAGCGCGCAGCACAACTCACAAAATTCGAAGACACCAGATTGCGCGAGACAGAGCCTCGCATTTGAGTCGGATTGAACGAACGTTGAGAAAGCCCGCTTGACCACGGCGGGCTCTTTTCGTGAGCGAACGGAACTCGGTGCGGAACCCGAGCAGGTACGCGGAGATTTCCCTCCGACATCATGTGGAGATCGGTCATGACGCTCCAGGAGTCACCCCAAGAGTGCGTTCTCGACGCGGTTCTGCGGGCACGGGGCATTCTGGCTCAGTACATCGAGCCGGGCCCTCACGACTGCGGGCAAACGCTGGCGCGGCTGTTTGTGATCTTCGACGATGAAGAACTGACGAACGCCGTCAATGTTCTGAATCTGGAAGCGGCTGGCGCGGCGATGGCTGCGGCTAAACGCTCCACCACCTCTCCTCCTTATAGTCGAACCAGCGACTGAAGCGCCTGCCGTCCCATTCGTATTGCAGGTGTCGTTCCTGCACCGGCACGCCCGCGACATCCGGCCAGAACGCCGCGATGCATGAGCCGTCCGCGTCGCGAACGCTGGGATAGACGATGCCGTCGCTACCGTCGTCGCGGATTTTCAAAGCGAACGGCCGGCTATGAACGTAGCTCTCCCTGTCCAGGATCAGCCGCCTTGTCTTCTCATCCAGTTTCGAAATGTCGTGCAGTGTTGCGCTCACGCTTCCCAGCAGCACGCGCATGTCCTCGCGGCGCGGCGGATCGTTCGAGTCCGCCGCGAAGCGCGCGAAGTGATAGCCGGTCTCCCTGATCGCAGTCTGCAAAGTGCGCGCGGCGTAATAGACCCCAAAGCTGCCGTCCGAAAAACGCGAGCCGTTACGGTTCACATGGGTGAACGGCGCCATCACCCACGATGCGTTCGGCCCGGTCACGCGGCGCTCCGGCGGCACCAGTGCGATCTCCCCTAGCTCGTCGCGCACGCGCGGATTGGTCGCCTGTTCGAGTTCGATCAGCACATCCCATACGGCGGGATTGTCCGAGACGCGCTCGAACAGCGCGATCGGCGGATAACGCGACGCGATGATGCGCCACGCCTCCCGCCAGCGCACGCGCGTGGTGGCAGGTGCTCTTGCCGTTACGACCACGGCGCGCGGGCGGCATCGACATAAGCGCGCACGGCCGCGAGATCCGTGACGTCGCCGGCGGTCATCCGCGCCAGCGGCGTTTGTCCCGCGAAAGAGCGGTTCGGGCGCAGCACCCAGCCATCGGCGAGCGCGGCATCGGAATAGACGATCTGCAACGCCTTCCAGATGCCTGCGACATAGCCGATCCGGCGCAACGTATCGTCCGGCAGGCGCGCTGCCTTTCCGCTCTTCCATTGAAAGAACGTGCGCTCCGCGGGATTGCCGAGGATGCGCCGCGCGTCGCCATTGCCGACGCCCCACCGGGCCATGATGCGGAAGAAACCTTCCAGCGCGAGGCCGTGGCGGTCGACAGGAATAATATCCGTGGATGTCTGCGGTTTTGCAGGCATTGGCCTATCCTCTGCAGTCTTGCATAAGATAGGAACCTCCCTTGCGGGCGTCAATGGTTCATCGCGCTGCTGTCAGACAACCGGAACATGCAATTCTGGAGTATGCCGGAACCCTATCCCGGCAGCGTCACGCTGTCAAGGATTATTTTCCCATATCATCGTCGATGGGGCCGGCATCCTGCGAGGCGCAGATACCGGCGGTCACCCGTTGCGGGATTTTGGCATCGCAATAGCTGTTGCAGATGGGCCCGTTGAGCCGAGAGCACTTCGCCATGCACGCCTCATAGCTGCAGGTCACGCCCGCCTGCCCGGCGGCGGCGGTCCCCGGCATTGCGCTTGCGATCAGATGGACGATCAGCCACGCCGCGTTCAGCATGACACCTGCTCCGTTTGGGAGAGAGCAGCACGACCTGATGTTCCGCGCAATGCGGACGCGCTCTCCCGAACCGCCGTCACCAGTTCGCCTTATGCGCCGGAGTTCGTCACCGTTTCGCCTGTTCGCGCGAACGGCGTTCGGGACCACGCCCTACTCCGCCATCTCGGCTGTTGCGGCGGCCTGCTGCGGCCCGGCGAGCGGACGCTCTTCCATCAGCATCACCAGTGTCGCGGCGGTTGCAAGCAACGCAGCGGCGGCACCGAACACATAACGGAACGCGACGATCATGTCGCTCGCGGCGATCGCATGCTTGGAGCCGATCTGATGCTCGGCGCCGATGGTGAGATTGCCGCCGAGCACCATCAGCAGGATCGCGGTGAAGACCGCGACCGTGAACGACGCCATCAGCGAGCGGAAAAAATTCATCGCGCCGGTCGCAGTGCCGACCTGCATGCGCGGCACTGCATTTTGAATCGAGACGACGCTGACGGGAAACACGGTGCCGAGACCGACCGCCATCAGCGACAGCGCCGCAAGCAGTTGCCACAGCGGCAGCGGCGTCGCCCATGCGAGCGCGAACGCGGCACAGGCCGCAAGGCTCACGCCGCCAATCGCCGCCCGCTTGTAGTGTTTGGTGTACATCATCGCGCGGCCCGCGGCCCATGCGCCAAGCACCGACACCGCGACCAGCGGAATCAAGGCGAGTCCCGCTTCGCTTGCGGAGAGGCCGTACACGACTTCGTAGTACAGCGGCATATGCACGGTGAGACCGATCATTGTGCCGATGGCGCAGCCGCCGGCGGCCATCGCATACGGCACCACCGTTCCCGACAGCAATGGAATCGGCAGGAAAGGTTCTTGAACCCTGCGCACATGCCAGACGAAAGCCACACCGAGGAACAGCGCCGATCCGATCATCGCGAGGATTGCCGGCGAGGCCCACGCGAAGCGGTTGCCGCCCCATGTCAGCACCAGCATCACGATCACGGCAGACGCCATCAGCAGGACGCCGCCGAGCCAGTCGACCTTGCGCCTGCGATGGAAGACCGGAATCTTTTTCATGCGCGGCAGCAGCAGCCCGAGCGACAGCGCGCCGAGCGGCAGGTTGATCCAGAAGATCACCGACCAGTGCAGATGTTCGGCGAACAGGCCGCCGAGCACGGGACCGCCGATGCCCGCCGCAACCCATACCGACGAGAAATAAGCCTGATACTGACCACGTTCGCGCGGCGACACCACGTCGGAGATCACGGTCTGCACCAGCGGCAGGATGCCACCACCGCCGATGCCCTGAAGCGCGCGCGCCAGAATCAGCGTGAGAATGTTCGGCGCGATCGCGCACAGCACCGAGCCGATCAGGAACAGCGCCATCGAGACGATGATCATCGCGCGGCGGCCGTAGATGTCGCTCAGCGTGCCGTAGACCGGCGCAACCGCCGTCGACGACAACAGATACGCGGTGATGACCCAGGACAGATTGCTGACGTCGTGAAACTGGCGGCCGATGGTCGGCAACGCGGTCGCGACGATGGTCTGGTCGAGTGCGGTCAGGAACATCGTGAGCATTAGGCTCAGCAGGATGGTCCGGACCTCGCTCTTCGACAGCGGCGGCGCCGGCACGATCGGCGGCGCTTCAGCGAGATCGATGACTTCGGTGGCGATGCTGGAAATATCGTCCGGATCCAGCGCCTGCGCTTCGTCGGCGTCACCGCGCTGTCGATGTGTCTCGGCCATATGCGTGAGAGGAACGTTCCGGAGAATGGTCCGGCCTCAAAAGACCTGACCCTGAAATGCACGGGATGACGTTTGGTTTATCCTGTTTCGGAGAACTTCATAAGCGGCGCGGGCGCATGGGTGCACCGCGCGGAGGGACCATCACCTGCGCGTTATCGATGCCTGCGGGTCCATTAACGGAACAGCGTGAGCTATTTGGGCGCCGGCCGTTTCTTCAGTCGCGCGCGTTTTGGAATCACGCCGGGCCACTGCACGATATGGTCCTCGAGGTCCGCCTCATCGACCTCATCCTCGGTGCCCCACACCCGGCCCCGCACCGATACGCCGGCTTCGTGGACCGTGTTGGGATCGCCGGAAATCAGCGGATGCCACCAGTAAAGATCCCGCCCCTCCGCCACGAGCTTGTAGCCGCAACTTGGCGGCAGCCAGCTCAACGTGCGGACGTTCTCCGGTGTCAGACGCACGCAATCGGATACTTTGGCGGACCGGTTCGGATAGTCCTTGCAGGCGCACAACCCGGCATCCAGCAGCGTGCAGGAAATGTGGGTGAAGTAGATCTTGCCCGTATCCTCGTCTTCCAGCTTTTCCAGGCAGCAGCGCGCGCAGCCATCGCACAGGCTTTCCCACTCGCTGTCGGACATCTCCTCCAACGTCTTGGTTTTCCAGAAAGATTCGCTCTGGGGCGAAGGCGGCCGAGGCCGGACTGTCATGGCTTTGAACCTGTCGAAGTCGCGGAACATACTTACGCGAGATGCACGCTTTATGGACCATGGCGGCGGCGGCGCAAGCGGCAAGATGGAGGCTGGCCTTTCCGGCATCGAAAAGCGTGGGCGGCGTTCACCCTCACCATCAAAAAACCAACGCGGCCATTGGTTTATGGTTCATGGTCGGCTAGAAGATTGCGGATTCCCGGCGGCGAAATCGCCTCTCCGATCGCCTTGGGGATGCCGCAAATTGATCAGCATCGTCTAACCAGCGCTTTTTCATCCGGCGGCCCATGATCCGGTTCTGACATTCGCATGATTTCCTTCGCAAGCACTTTTACGAACATCAGAACCAAAGGATCACGAGAAATATAGTTTGCTAGCGTCCTTTCGTATCCGACGTTCGCTCGGAAGGCGCTGCGAGTGAAGCGAACGTCGGATACGCGGACACCAGGTCGCCGCATTATTTTCAAGGGTTCCGGTGCGCCAGATCGTACCCAGCGAGTGGAAAAGGCGGTTCCGGCATTTCCTGCTGGACCTCGACGCGCGGATCGATTCCACGCTGTTTTCGTCGGCCGTCGGATTGCGCGAACTCTGGGAGCGCTATTCGACCTTCATGGACCGCTTCTATGTCGGCCGCTGGAAGCGCTGGGTTTTTGTTGAGCCGATTTCTGAAGGCGCAACCATTGGTCTTGCCGGCCTCGTGCTGATGCTGGCGCTGGCGATTCCCGCCTTCCGCGAAACCTCCGACGACGACTGGCTGAAGAAATCCGATCTCGCGGTGTCGTTCCTCGATCGCTACGGCAATCCGATCGGAAACCGCGGCATCAAGCACAACGACTCGATCCCGCTTGAAGACTTTCCCGACAATCTGATCAAGGCGACGCTGGCCACCGAAGATCGTCGCTTCTACGACCATTTCGGTATCGACATCGCAGGTACGGCACGCGCGCTGGTTACCAACGCGCAGGCCGGCGGCGTCCGGCAAGGCGGCTCGTCGATCACGCAGCAGCTCGCCAAGAACCTGTTCCTCAACAACGAGCGCACCATCGAGCGCAAGGTGAAGGAAGCGTTCCTCGCCATCTGGCTGGAAACGCGCCTGAGCAAGAACGAGATTCTGAAGCTTTATCTCGACCGCGCCTATATGGGCGGCGGCACCTTCGGCGTCGACGGCGCGGCTCATTTCTATTTCAACAAGTCCGCGCGCGACGTGAATCTCGCGGAATCCGCGATGCTTGCGGGACTGTTCAAGGCGCCGACCAAATACGCGCCGCACATCAACCTGCCCGCAGCCCGTGCCCGCGCCAACGTCGTGCTCGACAATCTGGTCGATGCCGGATTCATGACCGAGGGTCAGGTGTTCGGCGCCCGCCGCAACCCCGCCAACGCGGTCGACCGGCGCGACGAGAATTCGCCGAACTACTATCTCGACTATGCCTTCGACGAGATGCGCAAGCTCGTCCTGACGTTCCCGAAGTCCTACACCGAGCGCGTGTTCGTCGTTCGCACCGCAATCGACATGAACGTGCAGCACGCCGCGGAAGCAACGGTCGAAAACCAGTTGCGCCAGTTCGGCCGTGACTATCACGCGACGCAGGCCGCGGTTGCCCTGGCCGATCTCGACGGCGGCGTGCGCGCGATGGTCGGCGGCCGCGATTACGGCGCCAGCCAGTTCAACCGCGCCGTCGACGCGATGCGCCAGCCCGGCTCGTCGTTCAAACCTTACGTCTATGCCACTGCGCTGATGAACGGCTACACGCCGAAGTCGATCGTTGTCGACGGCGGAGTCTGCCTCGGTAACTGGTGCCCGCAAAATTACGGACGCTCTCATTCGGGCCCGATGACGCTGACAACCGCGATCACCCGCTCCATTAACGTTATTCCCGTGAAGCTTTCAATCGCTATCGGCGGCATTCCGCGCAACCAGTGGGAGTCCGCGAAGAAAGGCCGCGCGAAGATCGTCGAGACCGCGCGCAAGATGGGCATCACGGCTCCCCTGATCGATACGCCGTCGTTGCCGATCGGCTCCACCGAGGTCAGCGTCGTCGAACACGCGGTTGCCTACGCGACCTTCCCCAATAAGGGACGCGCGGTGAAGCCGCATTCCGTTCTCGAGGTACGGACCGGCACCGGTGATCTGGTCTGGCGCTGGGATCGCGACGGCAAGAAGCCGACGCAGGCGATCCCAGCCTCGGTTGCCGCAGACATGGCGGAAATGATGAGCCACGTGGTCGACGAAGGTACGGCGCGGCGTGCGCGGCTCGACGGCATTCCAGCTGCCGGCAAGACCGGCACGACCAACGCATTCAGGGATGCATGGTTCGTCGGCTATACCGGCAACTTCACGATGGCGGTGTGGTACGGCAACGACGACTACTCATCGACCAACCGCATGACGGGCGGCTCGCTCCCCGCGCAAACATGGCACGACATCATGGTCGTCGCCCATCAGGGCGTCGAGATCCGCGATCTTCCCGGCGTCGGCGCCGGTAAGAAACTTCCGCCGGATGCGGTCGCGGCAGCCAATGCGAACGCCAAGGTCCCCGAAGTGAACCCCGGTCCGCCGCCGATCCTGACCCGGCGCGGCGCTAACATTCTTGTGCGCGTCGAAAAACTGTTCGACGACGCCGCGAAGACAGCCATCGTGCCCGGCAAGACGTCATCCAATGACACCGGCAAGCCCGCTCCCCCTTCCAGCGTGGCCTTCCCCGACAGTTTCGCCTCGGCAACTTCCGACCCGGCGGCGCCCGTGCCACCGCGCAAGAATTAACCGCGTCATGATAGCGCTTCCCTCGTGCGGCTGATCCTTATCACTCTTGTTACACTGATGATCGCGACCATTGTCGGCCTCGGCACGACATGGATGACGGCGACGCGCGGCGTCAACGTCGGCACCATCAAGATTGGCGCGTGGACCGCACGTCCAAGAACCGGCACGAGTGACATCGACCCCTACTCGCGCGCCTCAGTGGCGCGCAGCGGCGAACTCCCTGTCGGCACCGGCGACGGCGTCATGTTCACGGCGACGACCGACGATACCGGCCGCCAGCTCGACGGACGATGCGATGTTGTCGTGAAGGGCGTCACGCCCGCCGCACGGTTCTGGACCCTGACGTTTTACGATCCCAAGGGACGACTCGTTGCCAATTCGCTGCAGCGTCACGGTTTCACCAGTCAGGAAATCGTTCGTGGGTCGGACGGCAGCTTCGAGATTCGAATCACATCGCGGTCGCGCGCCGGAAACTGGCTCCCGACCGGCGGTCTCGACCGTTACATGCTGGCGCTGCGGCTCTACGATACGCCTGTCGGCGTCGGGACGCGCACGCAGAAGGATGCGCCGATGCCCTCCATCATGACGGTGGGATGCCCATGATCCGATGGCTGTTCGCAATCATCGGCGGCGCGCTGCTCGGTGGTGTTGTGCACCTCGTCAGCGTACTGGTGCTTCCCCGCGTCGCCACGCTCGATGCCTATTCGCGCCTCGCGCCGATCACCAAGCTCAACGCCGTCACGGCGTTGCCTGCGGCAGAGCCCGGCAGCGCGCCGATGCCGTTCATGGACCCCGCTTTCGCAAGCGCCGCCTGCCGCTACGATCTCTCGAACGGCCCGCTCAAACTCACCGTGCCGGTGAGTCAGGCCTACACGTCGGTGTCGTTCTACACGCGCAACGACGTCGCGTATTACGCGATCAACGACCGTTCCGCCGGGCGGCGCGTGATCGAACTCGACCTGATGACTGAGGCACAGCATGCCGAATTGCCCGAAGACGAAGAAGTCACCGCGGCGGACCGACTGATTATCGACTCGCCGACCACGACCGGCCTGATCCTGCTCAAGGCTCTGGCAGCAGAGCCCGGACTGATGGCGCAGGCGCAGGCATCACTGGCCGCTGCAAACTGCCGCGTACAAACCGATACGCCGCAAGCCAAGCGATAAGCCTGTCAGCCGATGCTGCCCGCAAATCTTTCGGCGAGGCGCTCGCGGCGGAAGGCTTCGCCGACGAAATCGACAAACGCACGCGTCTTTGCCGGTAGCAAGGCGCGGGTTGCGTAATAAACCGAGATGGACCCTGCATCGGCGTACCACTGCGGCACAACGCGCACGAGCGCGCCACTTTCAAGGTGCTGCAGCGCGTCCGGCACGGCGATCAATGTCACGCCGAGGCCAAGCAGCGCAGCGCGGCACATCGCGGCAGGATCGTTGAACACGATCGTACCGGGCAATTGCACATCGGCTTTCGAACCCACAGCGTTACGCATGGTCCATTGCCGCACGCGCCCAGTCCGCGCAGCGCGCATCACAATGCCATCGAATGCGGCTAGTCCCGAAGGATCTATCGGCAGTGTTCGGCCCTTCAGATAGGCGGGCGACGCGACCGCGATAATATGCAGGGCCGCAAGCGGTCTTGAGACGAGGCCCGGCGCAAGTTCGATGCCGCCGCCGACAGCCGCATCGAACCCTTCCGCGATCAGATCCACCTGCCGGTTGTCGAATTGCCAGTCGGCCCGAACGCGCGGATAGCGGGCGAGAAATGCGGGCAGCAGCGGCAGAACATACTCGGAGCCGAATGTCGGACTGAGGCTGACCTTCAGCACGCCGGCAGGCTCGCCATGGTCTGTCGCCGCGCCTGCGATGGCCGCCTGAAGGCCTTCGAGATTGCCCCGGATCTCAAGCAGAAAACGCTCACCGGCTTCCGTCAGTGTGAGCTTGCGCGTGCTGCGCTGAAACAGGCGGATTCCGAGATTCCGCTCCAGCATCGCGACGTTCCGGCTGACTGCAGCCGGCGTTAGCGCAAGACGGCGGGCGGCGGCAGAAAACCCCCCATTTTCAGCGCTTTGAACGAAGGACTCGAGATTGGCCAGTGTTTCCATTTCGCCATCTTATAGCAATGCTTGAAAATAATTCCAGTCATTACGGTCTAATCTGAGGCCAATAAACAGGCGATATCGGGTCCGTCACCAGCCAACGGAGCCGACCAATGTTCCAGCCAATCTCCCCCACCCGCCGCGGTTTTCTGCTCGGCCTCGCACTTGCCGGCAGTGTCACCCAGACATTCGCCCAGAACACCGGCGCTCACCTCGAAGCCAACAAGGCTGTGGTGCGCACGGTCATCGAGGAAGTGCAACGCGACGGCAACTTCGCAAATTTCGAAAAGCTGTTTGCGCCTGGCTACGTCGACCGGACCGCCTTCCCGGGATTCGCCAACGACCGCGAGGGTACCCGCAACGTCTACCTCACGCTTCGCAAGGCCTTCCCCGGCTTCCGCGCCGTCATTCATCGTCAGGTTGCCGAGGGCGATCTCGTAACATCGCACAAGACCTACCACGGCAAGCATCTCGGAGAATTCAATGGCGTCGCCCCGACCGGCCGCGACATCACCTTCGAGGCCATCGACATCATGCGCGTCCGCGACGGTCAGATCACCGACCACTGGGGCGTCACCGACATCGGCGCGCTGATGCGCCAGATCAGCGCGCGCTGAGCCGATCTTGCAATCATCCACACATCCAAGACCTGAAAGGAACACACCATGACCAAGACCATTGGAATTATCGGATCTGGCTCGATCGGTTCAGCCTTCGCACGCAGGCTTGCCAGCACCGGTATAGAAGCAACCATCGCCAACAGCCGCGGCCCGTCTTCACTAAAAGATCTCGTTCGCGAGATTGGCCCCTCCATCACGGCCGGGACGGTGACAGAAGCCGCGAGCAAGGACATCGTCCTGGTCGCGGTCAACTGGTCGAAATTGCCGGCCGCGCTTGCCGGCCTGCCCTCCTGGAACGGCCGCATTGTGATCGACGCCAACAACCCGATTGAAGCGCCGCTATTCAAGCCCGCTGAACTGAATGGCCGGATCTCGAGCGAAGTCTTCGCTGGATTTGTACCAGGCGCACGCGTGGTCAAGGCTTTCAACCACCTGCAAGCGCACGTGCTCGCAAGTGACCCTCAAGCCGATGGCGGCAAGCGTGTACTGCTCTATTCCGGTGATGATAACGCCGCGAAAGCGGAAGTCGCAGCACTGATCGACCAGCTCGGCTTCTTCGGCATCGATCTTGGATCGCTCGCCGTGGGTGGAAAGCTTGTCCAGTTTCCAGGCGGTCCGCTGCCGGTGCACAACCTGGTCAAGGTTGCCTGAACGCGCAACAACGCCGCCCGCAATCAAAACTGCGGGCGGCGTTTTCAGCATCCCTCACTTCACATTATTCACATGCGGCCAGATCTCCAGCGCGCCGCGGTAAATCATCTCGCCAGCAACGTAGAGAATGACTGCAAGGCCGACATAGGCGATCCAGCGGTGCTTCTGCAGCAATTTTGCAATGAACGATGCGGCAATACCCATCATCGCAATCGAGAGCGCCAGGCCGAAGACCAAGACCCATGGATGTTCGCGGGCGGCGCCTGCGACAGCCAGAACGTTGTCAAGCGACATCGAGACGTCGGCGACGATGATTTGCCAGGTGGCCTGAGCCAACGTCTTGGTCGGCGCGCCTTCGACCGCTACCCTCTCCTCCGTCACGGCATTTTCTTCGTGCCCGGCGCCAGAGCGCAGTTCGCGCCACATCTTCCAGCAGACCCACAGCAGCAGGATGCCGCCCGCAAGCAGCAGGCCGACAATGGCCAGTAGCTGGGTTGTAAGACCTGCGAACACGATGCGAAGCACCGTGGCGGCGATAATGCCGATCAGGATCGCTTTGTTGCGCTGTTCCTTTGGCAGGCCAGCAGCAGCGAGGCCGATGACGATGGCGTTGTCGCCGGCAAGAACAAGGTCGATAAGGATGACCTGAAAGAGTGCAGTCAAAACTTCTGGGGTGAGGAATTCAAACATAAGCCGGGCTTCCCTATTGTATGGAAGAGCGGCCTCCTGTCACAGGCAAATACGGACTCGTCACAGTACGTATCGTCCACCAACTCGATCGAGACAGTGCATCGCACGTGCCGGACATTGCCGCGTATCTAAAGGGCCACTCCAATTGAATTCCAGTCCGACATCGCAGCCATACGGCTGCCAGAGGGGCCCGGCCTGGTCGTCGACGTTCTGCGTACTAAGTTCTACCTATCTCCCTTCGTAAGCTCGACGTTCGAACAGATGCTCGAACAATTGTGCGACTTGCTCCGGCTCACCCATTACTGACGCGGCGCAACCGGTGATAACAAGACCGCCCGCAATATCCCAGAGATTCAGGGTCTCCGTATTTTTCTTGGCCTTGATCGAGAATGCCATGATTGCAGCCAGCGCCGCTGTTCCAAAAAACAGCACGCTTAATGCAGGCAACACCAGATGCTGTTCAAGCGAATAGACGATGAAAAACGCAGGTAATGCAACGGCGAAACTCAGCGCAATCAGAGTCCCAAAGTTCCTGCCAAACAGAAACATTCTCGCCATTGGGGAACCTGTCATTCCATCCCCCATTCTTATCTCACAGCAAATCAGTGGCTCGATACGCCCAAAGAAAACAGCCGATCGCGGACGGAAACAACGCGACCTTCCGTCGCGTGTCCGAACGTCGCGTGTCCGAACGTCGCAGGACGCGCCGATGGAACCAGAAGGGAGTTATCCGCCGACGCGCAACGCGCGGCCGACGACGGGGGTCGCCTTGATCCACACGTCCGATGCCCGCTGGGACAGTTGGACGATCAGGCGATCGGCATCCGCAGCCATGGGATCAGGTGCATGGATCACCAGCCGGTCCAGCGCCCACCGGTAGGATGCCACACGCTGCTGCAGGCACTGCTGCACCCACTGCACGACCAGAACATTCTCACGCATGCGCGCCTGCGCATCGGCATATTCGCGCGGGGATAGTTCCCCGACGATTCCGAGCGCCTTGTTGCGCTTGATGTCGAGATCGTTGACCCGCACGGCGACAGGAATGAACTGATCGAGCATCACGCCGTCGTTGCGCACATCCTCCATCAGTCCGCCGTAAGCTGCGGCCTGCGACCGGTGCGGTTCATCGATCATGCGCCGGCCATAGATCGTCCGGTCGAAAACGACCGACTGCCGCCAGGGCGCCGGTATCGTTTGGTAATCGCCGAACACTGCTTTCCAGGCTGGGCGCGAGTGCGGTGGCTCGATGAAGTAGTAGGCAAGATCGCGCAGCGATCGTTCCAGATCGGTCAACTGGAATTGCGAAGGTTGACCGCCGAGGGCCGTGGTAGCCTCCACGCCGACCCACTTGTGCATGTCTTCGTGATAAAATGTCGAGCGCGTGCGGCCGAAGTCGTCGCTTGGGCAAGCGAGGCTGGCGACGAATGGCAGAAGATAGAGCGGATTACACATCGCAGTTCGTGGTTAGAGAGTTGCCGGTCCGGCGAGCCTCGCGCCGGCAAAGAATCTGACGTCTGGTCAGGAACGCGCCCGGCGTTTGCGACGGCGGCCTGGAGCCGTTCCCTCCTCCGGTCCGATTCCATCGCTGGCTTCGTCAGCGTAGCGTTCGATCCGGATGGCGGGGAGAATCAGGATGGTTGCCGTTCCCTCGCGCGGGGCCATGTTCACATCCGGTCCGGCGCGACGCGCCGCTGCATCGACCGGAAATTCAACAATGGTGCCCATTTTAATCTCTCCTGGCCGCCCAGCTTTTCCCCAAGGATCGGCGGCACCCGGTCATTAAGAGTGAGCATGGTTAATGGCTTGTTAACAGGCGGCGGATAACGTCTGGCCGAGACTTAACCTCGCGTATCCGGCATGACGACACTCCCGATGTTTCACGGCTTCGATGGCCTGATGACTCTGTCCCGGCGCGAGGGCGTCGATATTCGCCCGACGCTGCTCCGCGTGCTGACGGACCTCTATGTCCAGACCGCCGACCATACCCGGGATGAGGAGCGGCAGTTCGCCGAACTGGCCTCGCGCCTGATCGACGAGGTGGACGATGCTACGCGCGCCGCCGTGCGGGCGCGGCTTGCCATCTACCCGAACACCCCGCACGAAATTGCGTGGAAGCTGCAACTGAGGCCTCATCTGGCAGAGAAACGCGCGCCTGTTTCGCGACACGATCGGCCGCGGCTTGAAGAAACTTTCGAGCTCGATCCTGCAGCGGATCTGGAGATCGTGTCGGAGCCTGAAGTGTCGGTCGCTCCTGCGATGACGCCCGCGCCGACGATGTCGATGCAGCCGGACGATGCGGCGCAGTTGATTGAGATGTTTCTGGCCGCCGATAAAAGTCACCGTGCCCAGATATTGCACGGCCTGACGGATACACCGCTGAAACCATCGACACCGGTCGATCCCCGCCGCGCGGCCCGCGCGGTTACAGCGCTGGAGCAGGCGGCACTGGCGGCCGATGCCTCAGGCTTTACGGCCGAACTCGCCGATGCCCTGATCCTGACATCCCGGGTCGCGGCCCAGATCGTCAACGAACCGGGCGGTGAACCGCTGGCCTGCGCGCTCAAGGCGCTCGGCATGCCGGGCGAATCTTATCAACGCGTGCTGCTGTTCCTGAATCCGTCGCTCGGCGCATCGGTGATGGACGTCTACCGGCTGGCGCGCCTTTACGAAGTGGTCGAGTTGCGCACTGCGCTGATCATGCTTGCCGCGTGGCGCGGCGCGGCACTGGCCGCTACGCGGGCGAAATATCGCCCTACGCTCTATGACGATGAGCGCCAGCGCGCCCGTTCAGCGCCGCCGCAATCGCGTCCCGCGGTTCCGCCTGGGACGCACGTCACAACACGCAACACATCGCGCGGTTAGACTTTCTTCGCCAGATCGAGGAAGTGGCGCCCTTCCCTGTCCTCGACTTCGACAATCCACACATCCGGATCGAAACCGATTTCCTTTGCGAGGCGCGCTTCGATAGCAGTTTCATCCACCGCTTGCGGCGGCGACTGGATGAAAACGCGCTCGACGGGACGGCTGTCATCGTAGGAGGTTTGCGGCGCCGGAACGAACAGCATCGCCGTGCCGTCCATCAGAGCCACTTTCACGAATACCGCGCCCGCCTCTTCCGCGCCGCGACGCCGGACCGCGCCGAACATGCCGGCGCTCTGGCATCGCCGCAGATAACCCGCGACCCAGATGGATGATTTCAGGCGAGACATGGATCTGAACCGATCGGGCGAATGGAAAGACAGGGAGGTGCTACCATAGTCAGAGCCGACGATGGTAGCAGCCCATCTATCCAATGACGGTAGAGGCCGGTTACTCGATCGGCCGGCCAGTCAGAACCGTCAGATCCCGGATCAGGCGATCGGACAACTGGCCCGTGACCGGCATCTTGCGATCGCGCTCGAATTTCTGGATCGCTGCCTGTGTATCCGTTCCGATAACGCCGGTCGGCTTGAGCTGGCCGTAGCCATACTCGGTCAGCGCACGCTGGACCGCAGCAATCCGCCGGGTTGAAACAATCAGATCACCGACCGGATCGCTCTTTGCCGCGTGAACGGCCGCCGGGGGGCGCGGTGTAGCTGGTGCTGCGACCGGCTTCGCAGGAGCCGTCGCTGCCGATTCCAGAGGCTTGTCGATGACACGTGCCTCGGCTTCAGGTGGCCGGACTCGCGGCAACGGCGCCGGCGACGGCGCAAGCGCCGACAGCGACGATACGGCAGCCGTGCTGAACATCGGCGACGGATGGCGCCCTGCCTGCAGGAACATCGCATTGGTGACGATGGCGATAACAGCCGCGAGTGCCGCGCTTGCCGCCAGTGTGTCCTTCGGGCTGTGCAGCAGGACGCGCAGGATCAGGCCACGCTCCGGCTCGGCCTCAACTGCAACCGCCGCCGCACGTCGTCGGCGGCGGGGTTTCTCGTCATCGTCTGCGATCTGTTTAGGCACTTTTCTTCACCTGATAATCTTGAGGTTCGGCGCGCTGCGGCGCGAGGGTGGCGATATTGCTTGGTTTCTCAATCGGCGGCGTAAAGACCATCGGCAATGCAACGGTCACGGTCGTGCCGACATCGATCTGGCTTTGCACCGTCATCTCGCCGCCATGCATGGCGACAAGGCTCTTGACGATGGAGAGCCCAAGGCCGGTGCCTTCGTGGCGGCGCTGATAGGTCTTTCCAGCCTGGAAGAACGGGTCGCCGATCCGCTTCAGGTCCTCCGCGCCGATACCCACACCGCTGTCAATTACGCGCACCAGCAGGCGCGATCCTTCCACGCCTGCGGTGACGGTGACGGTGCCGCCGCGCTCCGAGAACTTGATCGCATTGGACAGCAAATTCAGAATCATCTGTTTGAAGGCACGCGGATCACCGGTGATCTGCGGCAAGTCCGCCGGTGCGCGGGTGACGATATCGATCCCGTTTTCACGCGCTTTCAGAACCATCAGATTGCAGCATCCGATCAGGGATTCGCGCGGCGCAAACAGTTCGGGAAGAATCTCGAAATTTCCGCTTTCCATCTTCGACATATCAAGAATGCCGTTGACGACCGACAGCAGGTGCAGGCCGGATTCGTTGATCAGCTGCGCATATTCCTGCCGGCGCGTCGCATCGATCATCATCTCCTTCTCGCGAACGATCATTTCAGAGAACCCGATAATGGCGTTCAGCGGCGTCCGCAGTTCGTGGCTCATCGTGGCGAGGAAGCGCGACTTGGATGCACCCGCGCGCTCAGCTTCCATATGCGCCATCTCCAGCGCCTGTTCCTGGAGCTTGCGCTCGGTGACGTCGCGCATCACCGCGACAACGTCAACACCTGGACCGGCGAGCGACCGTGATGTCGCATCGATCGGCCGGCATCGCATTTCGATCCAGACGAAGTCGGCAGCTGGCGTGCGATCATGATCAGAGTCACGTGCGGAATCGCGTTTTACACGGAATTCGACGCTACGCTCGTCGCCGCTGCGGGCAGCCTCCGAGAGAGCGGTCAGATAGGCCGGACGATCCGCGACATGAACGCGGTCAAACAACCCGTGCTCCAGCAGCAGCGCCGCCGGTGTTCCGAGCAAGGCTTCCGCAGCAGGCGAAATGAACCGGATCGCGCCGTTGCGGCTGTGCCGGGAAATCACGTCGCTGATGTTGTGCGCGAGAAGGCGGTAACGCTCCTCTTCGACCATCAGCAGCTTCCTGCTCATCTGCGCCAGCGATTCGGCGCTGAATGCCAGCGCCGACGCATAGATCGTCGCTGTGGCAATACCGAGCGCATCGAACAGCGAGCTGTATGATGCAGGAACCAGCGATACCGGCAAGGCGCCAAAGGCATCGATCATGACGAGCCCAAGCGCACAGCCAAGCGCCAGCGCGACGGCGAAAACGACTGCACGCCGCGAGGCCGACAGTGCCGCATCGAGCGGAACGGCCACGAGCCAGATCGCGGCGAACGACGAAATTCCTCCCGTGTTAATGCAAACCGCCATGACTACTGCGGCCAGCGCGGTCGACGACAGGATGTGCGCGCGCTCATAATGACCTGTGCGCGACAGATAGTATGAGACGAGGATCGGCGCGATCAGCCATGCAAACACCATGACCTCGACTTCTTGCGGCGCTCCGCGAACAGCGAGATAAAGCGGAAGCGAAGCAAGCGCGGCAAGGCCGCCCAGCAGCCGCGGCCCGATGAAGGCGCGGTGGCGGGCTTTCGTCATCAAGTCCCGCCGCGCTGACGGATGCAGCAGCGAGTCCAGATGGTCGCGTATGATGCCGGACAATCTCACGTTGTTCTCACCGCTCGGCCGGTCGTCGAATCGACTGCCGGAACGCCCCCGTTTTTCGTTTGGCCAATGGTGTCAGAGTGAACTTAAGCGAACGCTAAGGCGCGCGGCCGATTGCGAGTTACGTCAGCCGGATGCGGCTTTTCGCGCGAAATCAGCGATTTCATTCGGCGGGAATGGTGAACGCAAAGTTTCCGTCCCGCAGCCTTATGGTTTCGAAATCGTGCATGGCGAATGGGCAGCTCGAAGGCAGCCTCACATCATTCAAAGCGAAATTGCTTCTTATCAATTGAAAATTTACGCCAAATCAAACCATTCAAATTTTACACAGCACACGAACCCCGGATTTATCCGCGTCTGATACGACGGATGATGATTGCGAGATCAATCGCAACGGGGCGGAGCGCTTCAGCGTGATGAAGCAACTCCGTGAAGCGATCGACGGGGTGTGTGATGTTCTTCCTTCTTCGCATGGCGTTCTGGCTGGGGCTGGTGCTTGTGCTGCTGCCGACCGACAAGTCGTCCGATCCTGACAAGGGTCCGCAGATCGGCGCATCGGAAGCCATCTCAGCCGCCACCGCAGCAGTCTCCGACATGAGCCAGTTCTGCAACCGCCAGCCGGCGGCATGCACGGTGGGCGGACAGGCTGCGACCGTGATCGGCGAACGCGCCCAGTCCGGCGCCAAGAAGGTTTATCAGTTCATCACGGACAAGGCCGAGAAGAACGAAAAGAACGACAAGAAAGCGCCTGAGCCCACCGAGAAGGCCAACAAGAAGGCGCCGGATCATACCGGATCGATCAGCATGCCGGATGACCGTGACCCTGACGAATCCCAGACCGTCGCGATTGTGCATCAGACATTGACTGAGGACGATCTCGCCATCGATTGGCGGCCACCGGCCTTCGGGACGACAACGGGCCCATAGAACCCCGAAATCCGTAATATTCGGGTCGAAAAGGCCGGGAACTTATGGCTATCGACCCTCTGCGATCTCATATAAGGCTCGTGCCAAGATCTTTGGCGCAAGACATTTGACACGAGTTCGCGGGCTGCCATGACCATCGACGAGATCAGGGATAATTTCGAGCTGCTCGACGAGTGGGACGATCGGTACCGCTATGTGATCGAGCTTGGCCGCACGCTGGCCCCGATGTCCGATGCCGAGCATTCCGCCGAGAACAAGGTTCAAGGCTGCGCAAGCCAGGTCTGGCTGTCGCGCTCCATCGACCGTAGCGGCAGCGAGCCGGTCCTGAGTTTCAAGGGCGACAGCGACGCGCATATCGTGCGCGGGCTGATCGCAATCCTGCTGACCATCCAGTCGGGAAAGACGCCGCAGGGAATTCTGGACACTGATCCGATTGCCGTCTTCAACGAATTCGGGTTCCGCGAACACCTGACGCCGCAGCGCTCCAACGGCCTGCGGGCCATGGTCGAGCGTATCAAGAACGACGCCCGCGAAACGCTGGCTTCCGCCTCCTAAACCTCACGGCTTGAAATTCGCGTCGTCGGCAAGCCACGTCCTGATGGCCGCGCCGGTGCCGTTGGGATCGCTGCGCAGTCCGTAATGGCGGGCCAGCCGGTCGAGCGCCAGTTGCAGCACGACTTTCGCCGAACGTGACGGCCAGCCACGCTCGCGCTCCACATCCTCCAGACCGCGCAGGAAGCAGCAAACGTCGAGCAGCAGCCCGGAAAATTCGGGGCCGCAGGCTTCCAGCGCCAAACGCACGCGCTGGCGCGACGCGACGATCAGGTCCGTCATGTCACCGCCACCGCCGGCTCCGTGTGTTCGCCCGATGCCCGTCCAGCTCGACGTGATACGCGGCGACAGGTGTCCGCGCGTGAAGTCCGCACGCAGGCGTTCGCCGGCGATGAATTGATCCGGTCCGATCATCGCGCGGCCATCGCGACCCTTGCGGCGCGCCAGCCATCCCAGCGGGCTTTCGCTGTCGTTAACGAGGACCTGCGTCACGCCGGTCTCCGTCATGAGATCGCGCACCGACAGATCGAGATGTTGCGCGCGGAATGCGCCGACCTCATCGCCGGAAACTCGCGCCGTTTGCTGGCGAATCTTGCCTGGGCCCGACGGGCGGCCTTGCTGTCGCTTCATCGGCCGTCTCCACCGGTCGCCACCCGGCGGCAGATCAAGTCGAGCGTGGCGACACGGCAGTCGAACCGGATGTCGTCGCGGGCATCCTCCACGACGCGGCATGCATGGGCGATGGTGGTGCGGTCGCGTCCGAAGGCGTGTCCAATGATCTCGAAACTGAGCCCAAAGCCAGTATGGGCGAGATACATCGCGATCTGCCGCGCATGAGCCGCGGGCTGCGATCCGCGCAGCCCTGTTTCAAGCGCGGCAGCGGCGAGGCCAAAGTCGGCAGCAACGCAGGCGGCCACCAAACGGCAAATGCCGCTCGGGTGGAGTTCAACGGAACTGGAGGATTGCGGCGGGGGAAAACCGAAAATGGTCGATCGGACTTCAAGCATCGGAACCTCACTAGGATCCCCCCAAAAAAAAAGAGGTGATCCCGGCTTGACTCCGGGGATCACCGCAATGTGGAATTATTCCTAAGCCGCGGCAAGCCCGTTACCGTCAGGCCCGCCTTCTTCCAGGCCCGCTGTCCGAGCCCGGGATTACTTTCGACGTCGGCGCTGCTGGCCGAGACCCATTTTTTTGGCGAGCTGCGAACGGGCCACGGCATAGTTTGGGGCCACCATAGGATAGTCCGCCGGCAGGCCCCATTTCTCGCGGTATTGCTCCGGGCTCATGTTGTACTGGGAGCGGAGGTGCCGTTTCAGCGACTTGAAGCGCTTTCCGTCCTCCAGACACACGAGATAATCGGACGTCATCGATTTTTTGATGGAGACTGCGGGCTTGGCTGGCTCGGCCGCGGCTTCGGTGCCGCCGGTTGAGACCCGTACAAGCGCTGCATGAATCTGGCTGATAAGGGCCGGGATTTCCGCAGCGGTGGTCGCGTTGTTACTGACATAGGCAGAAACAATCGACGCGGTCAGGTCGACGAATCCCTTGGGGGCGGTCTCGCTCATGGTGATGTCTTTCAGACGCAATCGGATGTGCAGTTAAAAACGAGCTGGCTCAAGCAAACAGGCGCCACGCGACGGCTTCGACGTCGTCTATACTTGGTGAGTATGGAAGAGATGCCGTCGGCCTGACAAGAAAAACTGGAATACTTTGGCGCTTTATTTGGTGCGCCGCAGTCCGCGCCCCGGCCTCAGTGACTAGCTGCGCTGGTCAAGATGCGCTCGCAATTCATCGATCGAGGCAAATCGCACCATGCCCTCGGGCAACTGCGCTTCGATTGAGCCGTCAGAATACAGCGAATACGCCATTGAATCGACGACACCCGATTTGACGATCGTCACCGACGACGCATCGGCGCGCCTTGGCAGTTGAAATCGCTCGCGGACAGGTTCAGGCGTCTCCTCCTCATCAGCGGCGGCTGGCGGCGGTGCAGCCCGCCCGTTTTGAAACGAGGAACCTTGAAACGAGGGTGAGTCCTGCCGCGCTCTGCTGGACGGCGGCCATGCGTTGGCGAAGGGATCAGGTGCATTGGCGTCAGCGTCGCCGCGCTGAAGATCCTCTGTGGAGGACCGATGCGGGATTTCATCCGGCGGCGGATCGCGCGGCGGCAGTTCGCGGCTCTTGTCTCGCCGGGACGACGAAAACATGATGTTGCGCCGCTGGCGCGGCGCCGGTTCGGCAGGCGGCTCGAACGGTTCGGCGGACAGCGCCGGATTGCGGTTGCGGGTGACCGGATGTTCATCCCACGCAGCCGGTTCTGCTGGGCTGCGCCGATCGTGAGCATCGTCTGTTGCGAAATCGTCCCGGTCCGGGGTCTCGTCGGGCGGCTGGTCGCGGGTGAACAATGTGTCTTCGTGGACTGGCCTTTCTCCACGGGCGGGCCTTGGGGGCACCTGACGAGGAACCGCCGGCAGTTCCGGCAGGGTTCGCGCCGGTCGAATTGCAGGGACCTCAGCCGCCGGCTCGCGTGGCAGCATGACTGGCGCAGGCACGCCGGTTTCCAAGCGCCGCGCAAGGTTTCTGAATTCCCGGCCAACGAAATACAGTCCAATCAGGACCAGCCCGGTGCAGGACACCACGGCCCCTGCCAGGATCATCGTGTTGCCGAAGCTGAATTCCTTGATCGGAATCCCGAAAACGACCGCGAGAAGGCCGATACACAAAACGACCGTTCCGCCGATCAATAGCGCAATCATTACAAGCTCCAAACCCGCGCCAGCGGACTCAACAGGTAGAGTTCCATAATAGTTTCAAGTCGGCGCATTACCAATTGGTAATTGAGCGCTCCTCGACGAAATACGCTTCCGTTGGTCAGGCACCGTTCAGATTCGCGAGCCTAATCTGCCCAGCGCGTGCGGCACTCGGAGCGTGGTTGTAACTTTACCCTGACTGCAATGTTGCATTGCAATTTTAGAAAATGCGCCACAATTGGCAATTACCTAAACACCGAACTGAGATACAAAGTTCCCGGGAAGCCTGCCCGGAAGATACGCAGGCGCGGGAACGCTGGGTCCAGTAGCTGAGATGTCATCCATCACAACATCGGCACTCGACACGCCTGCCGGGCGCTCGATCGAGCAGACGTGCGACGATCTTGCGCTCGCCGTGCTGGCCGTTGTTGCAGTCGTCGCAGGCCTGACCTTCAAAGATTATGGTCTTGGCTGGGACGATTATACTCACGCGGAATATGCCGATCTGCTTCTCAAGATGTTCGGCAGTGGCTTTACCGACACCAGCGCCCTGTCCTTCGCCAATCTCTATATGTACGGCGGCGGCTTCGACATGGCGGCGGCGCTGCTGCACAAGATCGTTCCGCTCGAACTGTTCGAGACGCGGAGGCTGCTGGGCGCCATCGTCGGCGTGATCGGCCTCGGTGTCACATGGCGGCTCGCGCGGCGCGTCGGCGGCCCTGTCGCCGGTCTCGCGGCGATCGTTCTGCTCGCACTGTGTCCGATATTCTACGGGCACATGTTCATGAACCCGAAGGATGCGCCTTTCGCGGTGTCGATGGTGATCCTGATGCTCGGGCTCGTGCGTCTCGCGCAGGAATATCCCGCGCCCACGCCTCACACGATTCTGATCATCGGCCTCGGCGCCGGCCTGTCGATCGGTTGCCGTATCCTGGGCGGACTGGCGCTGATCTACGCCGTGGTGGGCTTCCTGCCGATCTGGATTTCGGACATCCGCGTGCATGGCTTGCGAGAAGCGGCCCGTCGTCTTGGCCATGTTGTATACGTTCTGCTGCCCGGCGTGCTGCTGGGATATCTGGTTATGGGCCTGATCTGGCCGTGGGCGATCATCGATCCAGCCAATCCGTTTCATGCGCTGACATATTTCTCCCATTTCTTCGAAAAGCCATGGAAGGAATTGTTCAACGGCGCGATCGTCTCGGTGCCGGACATGCCATGGTCTTATCTGCCCACGCTGTTCGCATTGCAGCTTCCTGAAGTGATGCTCGGCCTGCTCAGCGCCGGTGTCGTCGGCACGTTCGTGGCGCTGGTACACTCGAACGTTGATACCAAGCGCAAGAGCATTCTGCTGATGCTGACGCTGGCCGCGACGCTCCCGCTCATCATTGCGATGGTGAAGCGCCCTGCTCTCTATAACGGCATTCGCCATTTCATCTTCGTCATCCCGCCCATGGCCGTTCTTGCCGGTGTCGCCTTTGCCGCGATCGTCGGCTGGCTGAAACAGCACAGCCGCGCCGCGCAGGCCGTGTTTGCCGCGATGTTCCTGCTTGGACTGACGTTGCCGCTCAATGAGATGATCCGGCTGCATCCCTATCAGTACACCCACTTCAACCATATCGCCGGAACGGTGCGCGCCGCCGACGACCGCTACATGCTCGATTACTGGGGGCTCGCACTGAAGCAGGCGTCCGAAGGGCTGCGGCAGGAAATCGAGGAGCGCCAGGAGCCCGCACCGAGGAACCGCAAGTGGCGTGTCGCGGTCTGCGGACCTCAGCGCCCCGCCCAGGTTGCGCTCGGCCCGGATTTCACAATCGGCTGGGACAGTCATGCCGCCGACTTCGCCATGACGCTGGGCGAATTCTACTGCAAGGGCCTGAACGCGCCTGTGGTCGTCGAGATCAAGCGTGACGATGTGGTGTTCGCCCGGGTTTACGACATCCGTGGCAAGAGCATCGCCAGCCTGCTCGCCATACCCGCGCCCTGACCTGCCACATGGCGCCCCTGCGGGCGTCGCATGTTGCGATAGCGGTATCGCAGGACTAGGCTCCTCCCCGACCAAGACCAAAATAAATCGCGGGAGAAAATCGTCATGTCACCGGCCGAGGCACGTCTCAAGGAAGTCAAATCCACGATATCCGAGGCCGAATGGGAGCAGCGGGTCAACCTCGCAGCCGCCTATCGTCTGGTCGCCTACTATGGCTGGGATGATCTGGTCGATACGCACATCTCGGCGCGGGTCCCTGGTCCGGAACATCACTTCCTGATTAATCCCTACGGACTGATGTTCGACGAAATCACCGCATCGAGCCTGGTCAAGGTCGATCTCGACGGCAACCAGTTGAGCGAAAGCGACTATAGCATCAATCCCGCCGGCTTCACGATTCACTCCGCCGTTCATGAAGTGCGCGAAGACGCCGGCTGCGTGATGCATCTGCATACTGCGGACGGCACCGCTGTCGCGAGTTGCATGGAAGGTTTGCTGCCGCTGAACCAGACGGCGCAGCTTGTGACCGGCGACCTCGCCTATCACGACTACGAAGGCATCGCGCTGGATCACGATGAGCGTCCACGCATCCAGAAAGACCTGGGCCAGAAGAACCACCTCCTGCTGCGCAATCACGGCACACTGACGGTTGGCCGTTCTGTCGCCTCGGCATTCGAGCGCATGTATCATCTTGAGCGCGCCTGCACGATGCAGGTCCGCACCCGCATGCTGGGACCGACTGCCTACCCGGTCGACAAGCTTGTGATCGAGAAGAACGAAAAACTTGTGACCGACCCGGTGCGCTCGGATTTGCGTTCCACCAAGCTGGTCTGGCCGCCGCTGCTGCGCAAACTTGACAGGATCGACCCCAGCTATAGAAATTGATCCGTCAGCCTCTACACTGACCGGACTGCAAACGCCGCCCAATCCCGGGCGGCGTTTTTGCGTTTACGCTGGTCTGACGTGACGTTGTCCCGCCGCCAGACCACATACTCAATGTCGTCCCCGCGAAAGCGGCAATCCATCATTCCGGGATGCGCCGCCTGGCGCAGGCCCGGAATGACAGCGGATAGTGGCGAGCGCGCGCAGCCCGGATGGGGCGCAGCGCAATCGGGGCTACAGACTCTCGATGTCGTCCCGGCGAATGCCGGGACCCATAACCACCGAACGTCATAATGACAGTGGGGCGATCGCTCCGGCATCTCCCTCAAATCGATATCTCAGGGAGTGTGGGTCCCGGCATTTGCCGGGACGACGTGTCGAGATTTCCGACCTCTCCTTGACATGTCGCGATCTAGGAATATATTCTTCATCGTCCTGTTCGTGAGGGGCGCTTCTCGAGGGCGCTTTTGAAGCGGAGCAGGATGCGGCGCCCGCGCGCGTGTCTCGCACACACGCCGTCCGGGAGGCTGGGGTCAGCGTCCGGGCCAACTACGTGGCTCTGCCTTCAGTGGCTGGACGCGGACAGGATGAAGGCCGGCGAAAGCCAGCCGGATCGGGGCGCGTGTCGCGCCTGTCCTGTCCCGGAAGCACGCTCCCCTCGCCCAAAATCGCCGCCAAATAGCAGTCAAGCTTGCGCAGACTGCGTGAACTTGTCTGCGGAGCGCCGCAAGGCGACGCGCTTCCCTTCGCACGGGAAGCGAAGCAACACATTTGCGCCTCGCGGCGCTCCATGCCCCTCACCTTTTGGGGGGGCAAGACCAAAGCTCACCTCGCGCGATGCGCGAGAGCGAATACGCGTGCGTGAATGAACGGGCTGTTTGAAAATCGAAAAATTGAATCGGAAATCGGCGTGACGCGCGCGCAACATCGACGATCGTCATAGCGGACAGTCGCCCGCTCAGGGAGTATGGGCCCGCTTTCGCGGGGACGACCGGTGAGAGATCGTTCAAGACCTCAGCGCGGCGTGTCCGCGAACGCCGCGAGAATGCGCGCCCACGAGCGGATGCCCTTGTGGAAGCTTTTCAGGTCGTACTTTTCGTTTGGCGAATGGATGTTGTCATCTTCAAGCCCGAACCCGATCAACACCGTTTCCAGCCCCAGCGTCTTCTTGAAATCCGCAACAATCGGAATCGATGCACCCGAACCGATCAGGAGCGCGTCCTTGCCCCATTCATCCGTCAGCGCACGCTTCGCCGCCGCCAGCGGCTTCATGCCCCAGTCAAGCGCGATGGCCGGCGCACCGGCATGATCGATGAACTCGGCCGTGCAGTCCGCGGGCAAGCGCGAGGTGACGAAATCACGGAAGGCCTTGCGGATTTTCTCGGGCTGCTGGCCCTCCACCAGCCGGAACGACACCTTTGCGGAGGCCTCCGCCGGAATAACCGTCTTGGAGCCTTCACCCGTATACCCGCCGAAGATGCCGTTGATATCGCAGGTCGGACGCGATGAGACCTGCTCGATCAACAACCGGTCTTTCTCACCGGCCGGCACTGAAAGGCCGATGGGCTTCAAAAAAGTTTCCGGAGAAAGATTGAGATTTTTCCACTGCGCCAGAATGTCGGGCGGCAGATCCTTCACCCCGTCGTAGAATCCCGGAATGGTGATGTGACCGTTCTCGTCATGCAGGCTTCCCAGAATGCGCGTCAGCACGCGGATCGGGTTCTGCGCGCCGCCGCCGAAGATACCCGAATGCAGATCGCGGTTCGCCGCCTTGATCTTGACCTCGTCATACACGAGGCCGCGCAGCGAGGTCGTGATCGCGGGCGTGTTCTGGTCCCACATGCCGGTGTCACAGACCAGCACGAAGTCGGCAGCCAGGTCCTTCTTGTGCTTGTCGAGGAAGGGACCGAAGTTCTTCGAGCCGATCTCCTCTTCGCCCTCGATCAGGATCGTCACATTGAGCGGCAGCGATCCGGTGACGTTCTTCCAGGCGCGGCAGGCTTCGACGAAGGTCATCAACTGGCCCTTGTCGTCCTCGGCGCCGCGGGCAACGATGATCTTGCGGCCATCGGCGTGGTCGGTCACCACCGGCTCGAACGGCGGCCGATGCCAGAGGTCAAGCGGATCGACCGGCTGCACGTCGTAGTGGCCGTAGAACAGCACATGCGCGCCGCCGTGACCGTTGCTCTTGCCGACAATGGCCGGGTGACCAGCGGTCGGACGCACGTCGGTCGAAAACCCGATGGATGCGATATCGGCCGCGAGATGGTCCGCAGCCTTTTTGCAGTCATCAATAAAGGCTGGATCGGCCGAAATCGACTTGATCCGCAGCAGCGTGAACAACCGCTCGAGGCTTTTGTCGAAATCCTTGTCGATATGGTCGAGAACGGCGGCAAGTTGGAGCGTGGCGGACATCGTCTGGTTTCCTCAAATCCGGGTGGTGCGAGATGTCGGTTACCGTCGCAACAAGCTGCCGAGTGTGCCGCGCACGATCGAGCGGCCGATCGAACTGCCAAGCGACCCGCCGAGCGACTTGCCAATACCGGCGACAACGTCGCCCGCGACCTTGTTGGTGACCGAGCGCGTGACGTTGCGCGCGATCACCTGGCCGGTGGTCAACCTTCCGCGCGGCGTGTTGGTACCGAAAATGGTCCCGACGATCGATCCAATCTGTCCGAGGACACCGCCACCCGAATCTCCTTCTGCCGGCGCCGCGGTTTCAGTCAGGCGCTTGTGCAGCATCTCGTAGGCAGATTCGGAATCAACTGCCGTATCGTACTTGCCCTTCACGGGGCTCGCCGCCAGGATCGCCCTGCGCTCTTCCGGCGTGATCGGCCCGATCCGCGCAGTCGGCGGGCGGATCATGACACGCTCGACCATGGCCGGCGTACCGTTGCCCTCAAGAAACGACACCAGCGCCTCGCCCTTACCCAGTTCGGTGATCACCTGAGCGGTATCGAGCTTGGGGTTCGGCCGGAACGTCTGCGCTGCCGCCTGAACAGCTTTCTGGTCGCGCGGCGTGAATGCGCGCAACGCGTGCTGGACCCGGTTGCCGAGCTGAGCAAGCACCCTGTCCGGCACGTCGATGGGGTTTTGGGTCACAAAGTAGACACCGACCCCCTTTGAACGAATGAGCCGCACAACCTGCTCGATCTTGTCGAGCAATGCCTTCGGTGCATCGGTAAAAAGAAGATGCGCTTCGTCAAAAAAGAACACCAGCTTCGGTTGCGGCGGGTCGCCGACCTCGGGCAATTCCTCGAACAGCTCAGACAGCATCCAGAGAAGAAACGTTGCATACAACCGCGGGCTCTGCATGAGCTTGTCGGCGACCAGAATGTTGACCATGCCGCGGCCATTGGCGTCGGTGCGCATGAAATCCTTCAGTTGAAGCGCCGGCTCACCGAAGAACTGCTCGCCTCCCTGGTTCTGCAGCACCAGAAGCTGGCGCTGGATCGTGCCGATAGTCTGTTTCGTGACATTGCCGAACTTCTGTGCCGCCCGCTTGAGCTCAAGGATGGCTTCGCTCGTATCATCCCCGTTCTTCTTGCCGTCGGCGGGGGATATGGCATCCAGAATGGCACGCAAGTCCTTGAAGTCGACCAGCGGGAGGCCACCTTCGTCAGCAACCTTGAAAGCGACATTGAGCACGCCTTCCTGCACGTCGTTAAGATCGAGCATCCGTGACAGCAGCAATGGGCCCATTTCCGAAACGGTGGCGCGCACCGGATGGCCCTGCTCGCCGAATACATCCCAAAACACCGTTGAAAACTGGTCCGGCTTGAAATCCAGCCCCATCGTCTTGGCGCGACTGAGAATGAAATCCTTGGCCTCGCCCACTTCAGAAATGCCTGAGAGGTCGCCCTTGATGTCCGCGGCAAATACTGAAACTCCGGCGCGCGCAAACCCCTCGGCCATGACCTGAAGCGAGACCGTTTTTCCCGTACCGGTAGCGCCCGTGACGAGACCGTGCCGGTTCGCAAGTCCGAGCGTTAGAAATGCGGGCTCATCGCCCCGTCCGATGAAGATCGTCTTGTCGGTATCGGCGGATGCAGCGCTTCCCGCGCCAGCCGGCGCAGCCGCCGTTGCGGCCTTGTCAGAAGCAGTTTTGGACGCCCTCTTTGCCATCTCTCGCCTCGTGCAGACTTCGGATTGTCCCGCCGTCGAAACACGGCGCATGATGTGTGATCTTGCAGTCTGGAACCCGCCGGTCAACCCGCAGGACGCATTGGTCGCATCAGTCGATACCGCGCTGCATTATGTATGGCGTTATATATATGTTGTTCCGCCGTTGCGACTGAGTGAATTCTTGCTCCGCGCCGTCAAGCCCGCCCGACTCCTGGCATTGCGGGCCGCATCGCAAATCGGCCGACGGATTGAAACGAATTCGCGTTCGCTACGTCGTTCGGAGCCGCGCTAACCAATTTGTCACCTTTGGCACTGCAAATGATCACCAAATCGGCGATGATTCTTGCACGGTTGCAACACTTCACGATCGATTGCGCTCAAACTGCGGTTTCAAAAAGCGTCATCGCTTGTAATTCGCAGCGCACGCGCTCAAGATAAAATCACAAGCAAAGATCCGGCAAGCAAGCCGGCGGGTAACGGGGCAATTTAGTGGACGAGTTCATTGGCGAGCTGGCTGCGAAAGCCGGCATAGACAACGCTGTGGCCGAAAAGGCCGTAGGTGCCATGCTTGGGTTCCTTCGCAAGGAGGGACCGGCTGAACAGGTGCGTTCGCTGATCGAGCAAATTCCGGGTGCTGAAGACGCGATCAAAGCTGCCGGTTCCGGCGGCGGTCTCGCGGGAATGCTTGGCGGCGGCATCATGGCGCTTGGCGCCAAGTTGATGGGATTGGGCCTGGGAATGAGCGAGATTCAGAACCTCGCCCGTGAACTCTTCAGATTTGGCCGCGACAAAATTGGTGCGGACGGGATGCGTACGATCATTGCCGAAACGCCCGGCCTTTCCAAGTTCGCGTAAATTCACTTTCAAGTTCGAGTATCATGTCCAATCCTCTTTCATCGTACCCTCTCTCGAAAATTGATGGCCTTGGCGCGCACGCCCAGGCCAAGCTCAAGGCGCACGGTATTCGCACAACCGCCACGCTGCTCGACAGCGCCAGCACCCCAAGGGGCCGGAAGTTGCTCGCCGCAAAGACCGGCCTCAGCGAGCAACAGTTGCTGGCTTGGGCGAACATTGCAGACTGCATGCGCATCAAGGGGATGGGCAAGGCCAAGGCCGAGCTACTGCGAGGGGCAGGCGTCGTGACCGTGCGCGAGTTCGTGCAACGTAACCCCCAGCGCCTCGCGCAGGCCATGAAGGAAGCCAACGACAAGCGCAAGCTGGTTCAGGTCCTTCCGTCCGACAAATCCGTCGCTGAACTGATCCAGCGCGCCCGCAAGCTGCCGCTGAAGATCTCCTACTGAACGGCCCACGGCGCCCGTCCCGATCGCCGCGCCAAACCGCTTGGGCCACAGCCCGCACCACCATCGCTTGACTTGCCAGCAGGGACCGCGCAAAGCCACCTCATGATGGCCGCCCCGTCCCGATCAGATCCGGCTGCCGCGCAGCTTCATCCGGTGCTGCGGGACCTGTTCGTCCGTCCCCCTCCCGTGGTCATGGGCGTGCTAAATGTAACCCCGGATTCGTTCTCCGACGGAGGCCGGTTCAGCGAGCCCGAACTGGCCCTTGCGCAGGCAAAACGGATGATCGCGGAGGGTGCCGGTATCCTCGATATCGGCGCGGAGTCCACCCGGCCCTATGGCTCGAAGCCGGTCACAGCCGACGAGGAATTGCAGCGATTACGGGATATCCTGCCCCCGGTTGCCCGCTTGGGGAGCCCGGTCTCGATAGATACCATGAAGGCATCGGTGGCCGCATGGGCGTTGAGCAACGGCGCAGTCATTGCCAACGATGTCTGGGGCCTGCAACGCGATCCCGATATGGCGCAGGTGATCGCGGATCACGGTGCGCCGGTAATCGTCATGCACAACCGCGAAAGCGTCGATCCCGCTATCGATATCATGACAGACATGGTGGCGTTCTTCACGCGTTCACTCGACATCGCAGCCAAGGCGATTATCCCGCAGGGAAGTATCGTCCTCGATCCAGGCATCGGTTTCGGCAAAACACCGGACCAGAGCATGACGGCACTCGCCCGGCTCGATGAGTTGAATCAGTTCGGCCTGCCGTTACTGGTCGGCGCCTCGCGCAAGCGGTTTATTTCAACGATAACACCGTCCGAACCAGATCAACGGCTCGGCGGATCCATCGCGGCGCACATTCTGGCGGCTCAGCGCGGCGCCAAAATCATCCGTGCACACGACGTGGCGGAAACGGTGCAGGCGCTACGCGTCGCATCGGCAATCGAGGACAAGCGATGAGCGACGTGATCTTCATAAAGGGACTTTTGATCCACGCCCGCCACGGGGTCATGGACCATGAAGCGGAGGTGGGCCAGCGCTTCGTGATCGACCTTGAGCTGTCGATAGACCTTGCAGAGTCCTCTCGCACCGACAAGCTCGCCGACACCGTGTCCTATTCGGACGTGGTCGCGACCGCGAGCGCGGCCTTCAAGGGCCATAACTACTACCTGCTGGAACGTGCAGCCGGTGCTGTGGCGGAATCGATCCTCGCCGCCTTCACTCGCGTCAGCGCCGTGAAGGTAACGGTCCACAAGCCGCATGCACCGATCGCCGCGATTTTCGACGACGTTGGCGTCGTCATCATGCGCACCCGGGCTTGAGCCGAGTGATCCGATTCTAACATTCGTATCATACCTTTCGCAGGCACTTTCACGAATGTCAGAACCAAAGGATCACTCGAATCATAAATTACTAGTGTCCTTTCGTATCCGACGTTCGCTCGGGAGGCGCTGCACAGTGAAGCGAACGTCGGATACGGAACACTAGCATGGCGAGCGTCCTGATCGCCCTTGGCGGCAATGTCGGTGATGTCCGTGCGACCTTCGTCAAGGCCATCGCCAACATCTGTGGCATGACGCAGGCCGCCCTGATCGCACGCTCTTCGGATTACACGACGCCGCCCTGGGGCGATGAGCATCAGGAGCCGTTCGTCAATGCGTGTGTCGAGATCGAGACCAGCCTCGATCCGCACGCGTTGCTGTTCACGCTGCACAAGATCGAGAAGAAGTTTGGCCGTGACCGGGCCAGCGAACGGCGCTGGGGTCCGCGCACGCTGGACATCGATATCATCGCCTATAACGACGTCCGCCTCGACAAACCCGAATTGACCCTCCCGCACCCTCGCCTGTTCGAACGGGCCTTCGTGCTGGTACCGCTGGCGGAGATCGCCCCCAATCGCTCAATCGCAGGACAGACCCCGCGTCAGGCGCTTGCAAGGATCTCCGCTGATGGCATCGAACGCCTGCCTGATTTGCGCTAAACGCCTGAAACAACCAATTGGCTTGCGCGCCGCCGCATGGCATTTTCAGATCGACAAAGCTGTTTTCCGGGAGCTAACCCTCTGAATGTCCGCTGAAACCGACGACCTGCCGCTCGCAGCCGACTTCGCCCCTGCTTCCCGCGATGACTGGCGGAAGCTTGCCGACGGTGTCCTGAAGGGCGCGCCGTTCGAGAAGTTGGTCGGCAAAACCTACGACGGGCTGCGGATCGACCCAATCTATGAGCGCGCGCGCAATGCAATGACCATTCCCGCGCGCACGGCAGGTAGCCCCTGGCAGATCATGCAGCGGGTGGATCATCCCGATGCAGCGATCGCCAACGCGCAGGCGTTGCATGATCTTGAGAACGGCGCGACCGGTCTGACGATCGTCTTCGCAGGTGCCAACGGCGCGCGGGGTTTTGGTCTGCCGCCGACCAAGGAGGCGTTGGCGCGCGTCCTCGATGGTGTGTACCTCGACGCCGGTATCGGCATTGAGTTCGAGATCGGTCCGCAGTCGCGCGACATGGGACAGCACCTCGCCGAGTTGCTTGCCGCGCGCAAAATCCCGCCCTCTGCTGTCAACGTCCGCTTCGGTCTCGATCCTATCGGCGGTGGCGGTGTGCGTGGCAGCAGCCACGGCAGCTGGGATTCGATCGCGAAGGTGTTCGGCGACAAGATTGCGAAGCTTGCGAAGCTCGGCTTTCGCGGCCCCTTCGCGCCAGCCGACGGCCGGGTCATCCACGATGCCGGCGGTTCGGAGGCACAGGAACTGGCTTACGTCCTCGCGGTGGGTGTCACTTACCTGCGCGCACTGGAAGCTGCCGGCATAGCACTCGACGACGCACGGCGGATGATTTACGCCCGCCTCAGCGCCGATGCCGATCAGTTTCTCACCATGGCGAAATTCCGCGCGCTGCGCTTGCTCTGGGCGCGGGTTGAGCAAAGTTGCGAACTCACGTCGCAGCCGCTTTTCATCGCGGCGGATACCGCCTGGCGAATGCTGACGCAGCGCGATCCCGACGTGAATATGCTGCGCGCGACCATCGCGGCGTTCTCGGCGGGCCTTGGCGGCGCAAACAGCATCAACGTCCTGCCCCATACGCTGGCGCTCGGATTGCCGGATGCATTCGCGCGCCGCGTTGCGCGAAACACCCAGCTTGTGCTGCTGGAAGAATCCAATCTCGACAAGGTCTCCGATCCGGCAGCCGGGTCAGGCGGCATCGAAACCCTCACCAGGCAGCTTTGCGAAGCCGCATGGGCGCAGTTTCAGAACATCGAATCGGCCGGCGGCCCGTTCGCGGCTCTCGAAAGGAACATTATCCAGACCAAGGTGGCCGCCGTGCGCGATGCGCGCGACGTCAATATCGCGAAACGCAAGGATGTGTTGACCGGAGCCAGCGAGTTTCCGAATCTTCACGAGAAGACGCCAGCCGTACTGGATGCAAAGCCGGTGACGGCGCTATCGCCTGAGGAAATCGTGATCCGGTTTGATGCGCTCGCGCCCATCCGGCTCGCAGCACCTTTCGAGACTTTGCGTGACCTCTCCGATCGACTGCTGAAGACATCCGGCAAACGCCCGGCGATATTCCTAGCCAACCTCGGCACCGCTGCCGATTTCACCGCGCGGGCAACGTTCGCGAAGAGCTTTTTCGAGACCGGCGGCATCGAGGCCATCGATACCGAAGGCTTCTCCGATCCGGCGGCGCTCGCTGCAGCCTTCAAATCGTCCGGCGCCGCCCTCGTCTGCCTCTGTTCGTCCGACAAGGTCTATGCCGTGGGGGCCGAGGCCGCCGCAAGGGCCCTTCATGACGCCGGCGCAAAGCATATCTATCTGGCAGGCCGGCCCGGAGAACTCGAAGCCGCGCTGCGGACTGCAGGCGTCGGCGAGTTCATCTTTGCGGGAGGCGATGCCCTCGCAATGCTCAAGACGGCCTACAAACGTTTGGGGTGAAGCCATGAAGGAACGAGTTCCCGTTCTGACCGGCGGTTGCCAATGTGGCGCGGTGCGCTTTGCGTCCTACACCAAGCCGGGACGGATCAGCGTCTGCCACTGCCGGATGTGCCAGAAGGCGGTGGCCGGGCCGTTCGCATCGTTTGTTGAAATACCGCATGGTGATTTTGCCTGGACCCGCGGCACGCCGGCGACGTTTCGCTCATCATCGCTGGCGGAGCGAGATTTTTGCGCAGCCTGCGGAACACCGCTGAGCTATCGCAAGATCGACGGGACGGTGATCGAGTTGCTGACCGGTGCTTTCGATCGGCCCGATCACGTCATTCCGACCTATCAAATCGGCGTTGAATCGAAGCTCGCCTGGATCAGCCATCTGCACAACCTTCCCGGCAAAACGACATCAGAAGCCGCAGGTTCTGCAGAAGCAGCCAGCATTGTCAGCTATCAGCATCCGGACCATAATACGTAAATGCGCGTTGCCTGATACCGCGCAAAACTCGAGACAACAGAATGACCCGCATTCCGAATTTCGCCGACGTTGCATTCGAGCAGGCCGCTGTTACCGGCGGCGAGAGCAATGCCGCGCCGTGGCTCACGCCCGAGGGTCTTCTCGTTAAGCCGAGCTACAGCGAAGCCGACCTTCAGGGCATCGACTTCCTCGATACCTGGCCCGGCATTGCGCCCTACCTGCGCGGGCCCTACCCGACCATGTATGTCAACCAGCCGTGGACCGTGCGCCAATACGCCGGCTTCTCGACGGCGGAAGATTCCAATGCCTTCTATCGCCGCAACCTCGCCGCCGGCCAGAAGGGCCTCTCGGTCGCCTTCGATCTCGCCACCCATCGCGGCTACGACTCGGACCATCCCCGCGTGTCCGGCGACGTCGGCATGGCCGGCGTGGCGATCGATTCCATTTACGACATGCGCACGCTGTTCGCCGGAATTCCGCTCGATCAGATGAGCGTGTCGATGACCATGAACGGGGCGGTGCTGCCGATCCTCGCGCTGTTCGTTGCAGCGGCCGAGGAACAGGGTGTGCCGCCTGAAAAACTGTCGGGCACCATTCAGAACGACATTCTCAAAGAATTCATGGTGCGCAACACCTACATCTATCCGCCGACGCCATCGATGCGGATCATCTCCGATATCTTCGCGTACACATCGCAGAAGATGCCGAAGTACAATTCGATTTCCATCTCCGGCTATCACATGCAGGAAGCCGGCGCGACGCAGGATCTTGAACTCGCCTATACGCTCGCCGACGGCGTCGAATATCTCCGCGCCGGATTGGCCGCCGGTCTCGATGTTGATCGCTTCGCCCCCCGGCTGTCGTTCTTCTGGGCGATCGGCATGAACTTCTTCATGGAAGTCGCCAAGATGCGCGCGGCCCGGCTGCTGTGGGCCAAGCTCCTGAAGCCGTTCAGTCCCAAGGACCCGCGCTCGCTGTCGCTGCGCACGCATTGCCAGACCTCGGGCTGGTCGCTCACCGCGCAGGACGTGTTCAACAACGTTGTTCGCACCAACATCGAGGCGATGGCGGCCACTCAAGGGCACACTCAGTCGCTGCACACCAACGCGCTCGACGAAGCGCTGGCGCTGCCGACGGATTTCTCCGCGCGCATCGCCCGCAACACGCAATTGTTCCTGCAACAGGAAAGCGGCACCACGCGGATCATCGATCCATGGGGTGGTTCCTATTATGTGGAACGGCTGACGCACGATCTCGCCGCCAAGGCATGGGCGCATATTCAGGAAGTCGAGGAACTCGGCGGCATGGCGAAGGCCATCGAGGCCGGCGTGCCAAAACTTCGCATCGAGGAAGCTTCCGCGAAGACGCAGGCGCGGATCGACGCCGGCAAGCAGGCCGTCATTGGCGTCAACAAATACAAGCCCGAGAATGAAGCCGCAATCGACGTGCTGAAGGTGGAGAATTCCACCGTGCGTCGCCTGCAGATCGACAAGCTGGCACGGCTGCGCTCCGAGCGCAAACAGGCCGACGTCGATGCAGCCCTTGCGGCACTGACGCGCAGCGCAGGCGAAGGCAACGGCAACCTGCTGGCGCTCGCGATCGATGCGGCACGCGCGAAAGCCACGGTCGGCGAAATTTCCGACGCGATGGAAAAGGTATTCGGCCGTCATCGCGCCGAAATCAAATCCATTACCGGCGTTTACAAGCGCGAGGCCGCCACCATGTCCGACCGGGTCGAAAAACTTGCAGCGCTGATCGATGCGTTCGAGGATGCGGAAGGCCGACGCCCACGCATTCTGGTCGCCAAGATCGGCCAGGATGGTCACGATCGCGGACAGAAAGTCATCGCCTCGGCGTTCGCCGACGTCGGATTCGACGTCGATATCGGGCCGCTGTTTGCTACCGCCGACGAGGCCGCGCGGCAAGCTGTCGAGAATGACGTTCATATGCTCGGCCTGTCATCGCTCGCCGCAGCCCATCTCACGGCCGTCCCGGAATTGAAGGAAGCGCTCAAGAAGCGCGGCCGCGAGGACATCATGATCATCATCGGTGGTGTGATCCCGCCACAGGACTACGATGCGCTCTACAAGGCGGGCGCCGAAGCAATCTTCCCGCCGGGCACCGTGATCGCGGATGCAGCGGAAGAGCTGATCCGTAAGCTCAACGTGCGGCTCGGGCATTCCAGCGAAGCGGCGGAGTAACCGCATCCTTATTCCGTGATGGAGTTGCTCGTGAAAGGCACGTCGCCGGTCGGCTTCGTCTGGTCTACCCTGCTGAGCTTTTGCGTTCTCCTGAGCGCGGCCGTAACGGTCCTCGCAGCGGAGCCAAAGCCCAATATTGCGCTTAAATCGAAGGCCGCCGAGATTAGCGTCACACTGGACGCGAAGATCAGGGTCAATGCAAAACTCGCAGCCTATCTGCTAGCTGACGGCAAGAAGTGGGCGAACAGCCACCTCGCCGAGGCCAACAAGCAACTCAAGGAGTCGCCGGAATTCTTCCGCGACGGCCGCGGCTGGGAACTGGAGCGCGACTACACACTCCAATCCACGGTCGCCAATCGCTATGTCAGCATTCTGCGCAGTGAATTCACCTTCACCGGCGGCGCGCATCCCAATCGCGGATTCGAGACGTTTCTCTGGGATGATCAGGCCAAGAAGCCGATCAGCATCCGCCCGTTCTTCACCGAGTTGAAGGACGACGGCCCCGCGCTGGCTGCCATCCTGAAGGCTGTGATCGCATCGCTGATCGAGGAAAAGAAAGCGCGAGGAACTTATTTCCCCGACGATCTCGGCTGGCAGAAGTACATCGAACCCAAACTCATGAAGATCGGCCCTGTTCTTCTGGCACCTTCGACCGAGCTCGGAAAAAGCTCAGGCCTTGAATTTCAGTATGGGCCCTACGCGGTGGGCGCTTACGCCGAAGGCTCCTATGAAGCATTTGTGCCATGGAGCATACTGAAGCCGTTTCTTTCGCCGGAAGGTCTGGCAATCTTCGGTGGCGAGCGCCCGGCGGAGAGTGGAAAATCCGAAAAATGAAAAGCTCCGTGACGTCCGCCCGGCTTGCTGACGATGTACGCTCCGGCGACCGCGCCGCGCTTGCTCGCGCCATCACCCTGATCGAAAGCCGCCGCGCCGACCATCAGGAACAGGCGCGCGACCTGGTGCAGACCCTGCTCCCGCTGACCGGAAACGCGGTGCGCGTCGGCATCACCGGATCGCCGGGTGTCGGAAAATCCACCACCATCGATGCGCTCGGCATGGCGCTGATCGGCAAGGGCCACAAGGTCGCAGTGCTGGCGGTCGATCCGTCGTCGGCGCGCACAGGCGGGTCGATCCTCGGCGACAAGACACGAATGGCGCGACTGTCTGCCGAGAACAATGCGTTCATCCGCCCTTCCCCGTCGTCCGGCACGCTCGGCGGCGTCGCGGCCAAAACGCGCGAGGCGATGCTGTTGTGCGAAGCCGCCAGCTTCGACGTGGTTTTGGTCGAGACCGTCGGCATCGGCCAGTCGGAAACGGCCGTCTGCGATATGACGGATTTCTTCCTCGCGCTGATGCTGCCGGGCGCGGGTGACGAGCTGCAGGGCATCAAGAAGGGGCTTGTCGAACTTGCCGACATGATCGCTGTCAACAAGGCCGACGGCGACAACCTCAAGCGCGCGAAAGCAGCCGCTGCCGAATACAACGCCGCGCTCCATATTCTCGCGCCGCGCTCCGAGCACTGGTTTCCGCCGGTCCTCACCTATTCTGCGTTAACCGGCGACGGGATCGAGGCCGTGTGGGAGAAAGTTCTCGCGCATCGCACCGCGATGATCGCGTCTGGCGACTTCGAGACCCGGCGGCGTCACCAGCAGGTCAAATGGATGTGGACCATCCTGGAGGACCGGCTGCACGCGCGCTTGCGATCCGATCCGGCGATCCGCGCCAAGGTGAAGCAAACCGAAGCCGCCGTTGCCAGCGGCCGCGTGACGCCTGCGGTCGCGGCGGAAACAATCGCGGCGCTGCTGGAGCAGTGATGGGCGACAAGCCGCGTATTCTCGTCACCGGCTTCCGGCCCTTCCCGGGCGCGCCCTACAATCCGACGGAGAAACTCGTCGAGCGGCTGCTCCGCCTGCGCCGTCCCGCGCTCGACGATATCGAACGGATCGGGCACATTTTCCCGGTGGCTTACGGCGCGGTCGATCGCGAATTGCCTTCCCTGATTGCATCTCATCGACCCGAGGCACTGTTGATGTTCGGCCTCGCCACGCGCACGCCTTTCGTGCGCATCGAGACCCGCGCACGCAACACCGTTACCCAGATCTGGCCCGACGCCGAACACACGCGTGTCCGCAGCCGGTCCATCGTTGGCGGTGCGGATTCGACCCGCCGTTTCGGGCCGCACACCCTCAAGGTGTTACGCGCGGCGCAAAGCACGGGCGTAGACGCCCGCGCCTCTCTGAGTGCGGGATACTATCTTTGCAACTATCTGAGCTGGCGCGCCATCGAAGCCACGCGGACGAATGGCGGCCCTCGTATCGCTAGCTTCGTTCATGTACCGCTGGTGCCGCGCGGCACAGCGGAGCGCCACTCAGGTTCACCGAACCGGGTGACGTTCGTGCAACTGGTGGACGCAGGCGAAGCGATGCTCATGGAGGTGGCAAATCTGGCCCGGCGTCTGGCGCGAGATCGAGCAGACTGATTTCCGTCCGCAAATCCGTCTGGCAGCCATTCGGGAAGTAGCGTTGTGCGCCGCAATATCGGGGCCTAAGTGAAGAGCTCCTCTCTACCCGAGTGATTTCTCCATGACCGATACCAGCGCCAACGCTTGGGTTTCATCGACCCACCGCCCGATGGGCTTTCGCGAGTTTGTGGCGATCGTTGCTGCCATCATGGCGCTCAATCCGCTGGCCATGGATCTGATGCTGCCTGCCCTCCCTGATGTGGCCTCGGCGTTTCACATCAGTAACGCCAACCACGTGCAGGCCGTCCTGTCGGTGTTCCTGACCGGGTTCGGCGCCGGCCAGTTCATTATCGGGCCGCTGGCGGATCGTTTCGGGCGGCGGCCCATCCTGCTCGGCGGCTTGACCGTCTACGGTATCGCCAGCCTGCTCGCGATTGTTGCGCCATCTTTCGAGACACTGCTGCTTGCGCGCGGATTGCAGGGACTCAGCACTGCGGCGGCACGGGTGATCGCCACATCCATCGTGCGGGACTGCTACAGCGGCCGCCGCATGGCGAGCGTGATGTCGCTGGCCATGATGATCTTTATTTCGGTGCCAGTGATTGCGCCATCGTTCGGACAAGCGATCATGCTGCTCGCGGAATGGCACGGCATTTTTATCGTCCTGCTGGTCTATGGTGTGCTGACACTGAGCTGGATTATCATTCGCCTGCCGGAAACTTTGCCGCTCACCGAACGCAAATCTCTTGCCGTCCGCGAGGTGGCAAACAACTTTCTTCAGACAATCAAGAACCGACAGACCTTCGGCTATGCAATTGCCGCAGGCAGCGTTCAGGGAATCCTGTTCGGTTACGTCTTGTCGTCGCAGCAGATCTTCACCGGCATCTACGGGCTTGGCCATTACTTTCCGCTGGCGTTCGCCGCGATCGCCATCGGGATCGCCATCGCCGGCTTCCTGAATTCACGTATTGTCGGACGCTACGGCATGCGCATGATCTCGCATATCGCCCTCGTCGGCCAGTTGGCCATCGCCACCGTCATGCTGACTGCTGCCCTCACCGGATGGCTTTCGCTCTCCCTGTTCATGATCCTCGCGACAGCCAGCCTGTTTACATTTGGACTGATGTTCTCCAATTTTTCGGCGCTCGCGATGGAGCCTCAGGGACACATCGCAGGAACCGCCTCGTCGCTGTTCGGATCGGTCACGACGCTAATCGGAATCGCTGTCGGCACCGCGATCGGCCAATACTATGACGGCACACTGATTCCGCTGGCGACCGGTGCGCTGCTGAGTTCGGTGGTGGCGCTTGCTGTCGTGTTCGTGGTCGAGAAAGGCCGCCTGTTCACGCCGCATAACGTGCCGGTTTAACGGTTTCTCCGGCTCGATTCCATTAACCCTACCATCGACAATCCTCTGCAAATGCGCCCGCGCGGGCATCGTTCGCTGCATTCCTGCATTAGGTCTTACGATGCGTTTCCGGTTCGGAAGCGCTATCAGACGATCGGGCCGCCGCATGGACATTAGCCGCCGCAAGCTCATCAACGCCACCGCCGCCGGAGCCGCGGCAGGAGCGTTAGCGGCTGCGCCTGAGCCTGCACGAGCTGCGCCGCTGACATCGACGCTCGGGCGAGACGCCACGCAGTACGGCGTGCGGCCAAACAGTCCCGATGACCAGACCCGCGCCCTCCAGCGCGCCATCAACGAAGCTTCCAACGCCCAGATGCCGCTGGCGCTGCCGCCCGGCACCTATCGCACCGGCGCGCTAAAGTTGCCGAGCGGCGCCCGGCTTGTCGGCGTCCGCGGCGCGACGGTTCTTCAATTTACTGGCGGAGCGTCGTTGGTCGGCAGCCAAGGCGCGAGCGGTATCTCCCTCGCCGGCCTCGCGCTCGACGGCTCCGGAATCAAGCTCCCCAAGCGGCGCGGGCTGGTGCATTTCGAGAATGGCCTCGATGTCCGTGTCCAGGACTGCGACATCGTCGGAAGCGTCGGAAACGGCATCTGGTTCGAAAGCATCGCGGGCGAAGTCAGCGGCAATAGCATTCGGAAAACGGCGAATACGGCATTCACGTCGTTCGACGCGCTTGGGCTGCTGGTCGCGCAGAACACCATTCAGGATGCATCGGACAACGGCATCGAAATCCTGCGTCATGCGATCGGCGATGATGGCACCATCGTCGTCAACAACCGTATCGATGACATCAAGGCAGGTCCCGGCGGCTCCGGCCAGCACGGCAACGCCATCAATGCGTTCCGTGCCGCAAATGTCATTGTCAGCGGCAACCGCATCCGCAACTGTGACTATTCGGCCGTACGCGGCAACTCGGCATCGAACATCCAGATTACCGGCAACAGCGTCAGCAATGTCCGCGAAGTCGCGCTCTACTCGGAGTTCTCATTCGAAGGCGCGGTGATCGCCAACAACACTGTCGACATTTGTGCTGTTGGTGTGTCGGTGGCCAACTTCAACGAAGGCGGCCGCATCGTGACCGTCCATGGCAACGTCATCCGGAATATGTTGCCCAAGCGCCCGATCGGGACCGCGCCTGATGACGACGCCGGGATCGGGATCGTCGTGGAAGCCGACGCCGCAGTCACCGGCAACGTGATCGAGAACGCGCCCTCGTTCGGCATCATGGCCGGTTGGGGAAAATATCTGCGCGACGTAACCATTACCGGCAACGTCGTGCGCAATGCTTTCGTCGGGATCGGCGTATCAGTGGTGCCCGGGGCCGGCACGGCACTCGTCAGCAACAACCTGATTTCAGGATCGAGGGGCTCTGCGATCGTCGGGCTCGATCATGCCAAGACGGTGACGACCGATCTCGGCGCGGACGGAACGTCACGCTTCTCGCAAATCGTGCTTGGTCTCAACGCCGTTCGCTGACAGCATTTGCGTGAATGGCGACGGTGGGCTGGCGGCGTTCTCAGTTTGCGCGATAGCCACCTCGGCCGGCTTGTCCTGAACCGGATCAGGAGGAGCAAGCTGCTCCCACGTCGCCAGCGCCACCCGGGCCTCCTGAATGACTTTCAGGAATTCCGGCTCCTTGTAATAAACCCTCCAGCGGCCGGTTTCGTAGAGCTCGATCAGATACTGAAGGCGTCGCTCCGCCAGCATGCGCCAGCGCGCTACGACACTTCGCCCGTGTTCGGCATTGCCGGAATTGGCCATTTCGCTTCCAAGAAATATCGCTGAAAAAGCACGTTCAGAAAATCACGCAAACGCAACGAATCGCTCGAACTTCGCAACAAGTACAATACCTACCTCAACCTCTGCCACAGATACATGCAACTTTCGTGACCCGGACTGAACGCCGGCACGAAAGCACTCGGTTGATTAACGCACCTGAAGCCGGATCGCGGCGCGGAGCGACGTCCGCGATCCTACCGACGGCGGATCACGGCCGGAGACTGCGGCCGTGCCAGCATTCGTCGTTCCCGCAACAGAAGGTGTACCGGGCCTGACGGATTCGACCGCAATCGAACGCGCCAGAGTCTGGGTGTAATTCGGTACCGGCGTGAACTGGTTCTTGTTGAAATCGTGCTGGATACGGTCCCCACCCCCCGCCAGGGTGGCGCACACCGCGGTCACGGTCTCGATCCCCTTGTCCTTCATCCGGAACTGGAATGGCGCACCGGCACCCGGGAATTGGATCGGCACCCCGGCTCTGATGAAATTGTCTCGTTGAAAGGTGTTAGGCAGCAGCACTGTCCCCTCACCCCTTTCGTCAATGTCCGTCAGGGTCAGGAAGCAGTCACGTGGCGCCACGACGGTAAAGACCGGCGTATCGCCGAATCGGTAGCTGTCCCGGTCCGACGTCAGGGACAGGTCATCACTGTTGCGGATCGGCTGTGGCACGGGCTGGGACGGCCGCGTATGCCTGATCGCGATGATCTTGAGATCGGTGAGGTCCGGTGCAATTCCGCGGAACGACACTTCGAACTGGTCGCGCGGAACAGCACCCTGCGCGAGCCGTCGGACCAGCAGCCGGTATTTCTGGTCGACATCCGCGATGCCTTCATTGAATTCGGCCTTCTTGAGGCCAAGCTCTGATGCCGCCAGCGTCAGGTCGAGATCGTCCTCATAGCGCTTGGCCAGCGCATTGATCATCTCGATGCCGTTCAGCTTCAGCGTCGAATCGAGGCCAGCGCGCTTCATTGCATCCGCGAACCGCTTCGCGTCGTCTTCGATCAACGCATCCATCTTGTCATGCGGCGGATACAATTCTTCCACGGCATCGCGAACATCCTTCGGGAACACCCGTCCCTTCAGAACCAGTTCGCGAACGTCGTCCTTGGCCTTGCGCATACCCTGATCATGGCAGCCCATGCAGGAAATGCCGTTGGTCACCGAAAAATCCTTGCGCGACGGATCGCGCACAATGGCGGTCGGCCCCTTGTCGATCCGGTCGCCCTTCGCCGTGTTCAGGTAGTAGGCCTGGAAGCCGTTCGGCAGGCTGAAGATCGTTTCGCCGCCGTCGTGATGAAAAGCGTTCGGGCCGTTCGGACCAAGCGGGAAATCGAACAGGCTCTGACGGTCGCGGTTGCCCGCGAAGTCATACGAGGTCCAGAAGAATCCGGTGCGCGAGGGATGCCGCTCAATCAGGCGGTTGTTCTGGCTGACACCAGAGCGCTGGAACGCCGCACGCTGTGCAACGAAGTTGCGGATATTACCCTCGACGTCCACCCCCTGCTCCCTCGCCAGTTGCTGGAAGGTGTTCGGCAGTTGCAGCAGCACATCATAGAGCGGCGGCTGCGACGCGGTGAACGCGAACCAGTCGGCGCGCACATAGGGAATCGGCGTCGCCGTGCCGGAGGCAAGCGTGCGACTGGATTCGGAATCCGGCACAGCGTTGTACGGATACACCGCAGTCACGTTGTCCCAGTCGGCAGCTTTCCAGCTGAGATCGAGAAGATTGAAGCGCAGGATGCTGCCTTCTGGATCAATCGTTTCCAGCTTGACGACGTCGGATGAGCGGCTCAGCGAGTTGAGAAACTTCACTGCCGCCTGCCGATAGACTTTCATCGCAGCCGGATCGACGCAGATATTGGTGAGATGAGTCAGCGTCAGGTAGCGCGTCGTTACCCGGCGCTGCGGCCGCTGCTTATCGAGGTCGGCGACCATGAAGGACACCATGTCGTCAGGCGTGACAAACTTGTGAGCTTCGCAACCGGCAACGGCCTTGGCGCCGAGTGCGCTGACCCAGTTCTCAAGCGCCTTGAGATCGGCCTCTGACGGCGGCGCATGTGATGAGCCCTCGTAATAGATGTCGTAGGGCATCTCTTTGTCGACGATCTGGCGGAACAGCTTCGACCCCAGCGGATTTCCCGGCAAGATGTAATGCGGGTTGGCCGCAAGCTCATCAAGCTTGAGAACATTGCCGAAATTCTTCGCAGGCCGCTCGCGATCAGCCAGTTTGCCTTGCTGATGACAACGTGCGCAGTGGGCATCGAGGACATCGAACGCGGCTTTAGCAACCGGGTCAGTTGGCGGAACGATTGCGATTGCCGTCGCGGGCGTATCCTTCTTCGCATCCTGTGCGGCCGACGGTCCGGTGACGCCGAGAATCACTCCCACCGCAACAGCTATGCCAAACGCACGCAGAGCAATCGCCGCAAACCCGCTCATCAATATGTCCCCTCAAAACCGTCGGTTTGGCCATCAACGTCACGGATTGGTCGCGCCAGCAGCCGGGCGGGTTCAGACAATCAACGCCCCGCTGTTGCCTGCACGGTGGTGTTAACGATTTGCACGCGGCGGTTCTCCTCACCAAGCGGGTTGCCTGGATTCCTGAGTTGCTCCTTGCCGAAGCCCGCCGCGATCAGCGTATCGGGAGCGAGCCTGTATTGCTCGATCAGAACGCGCCGTACCGAATTCGCGCGGCGTTGCGACAGCATCTGGTTGTAGTCCGCGCTACCCGCAGCATCGGTATGGCCGTTGATGAAGAACACCGCCCCCTTCAGGTCCTGCCGCGACAATGCATTGCCGAGCGAAACCAGAGCCGGGATCGCCCTCGGGCTGATGTCGGCCGAGTTATATTCGAACGGGATTTCGAGATCGATGGCCGGCTTGTCGCGCGCGATTTCCGCGATCTGCGCCCGCTCATCGGCAGTCGGCGCTTGAGCGGGTTCAACACTGATGGAGCGTGTCCGCAAACGGTCGACAACCTGCTTTTCTGCCTCGGCCCTCGGATCCGGCGCCGCCGCGACACTGCGCGTCAGCGGCTTCTTGGCCTGCAGCGCCGTTCCGATCTTGTCCTCAAGCGACTGCGCATGAAGCAATGCGGGACAACAAGAAAAGACCAAAACCAGGGCCGCGCCCCTGACAAATCCAACTCGCCCAAATCGATTCTGCATGCCGCAGTGTCTTTCACAAAAATACTTTTCGCAGCAAAATTCGTATGAAGCCGCCCGTAGCCTCCCCGGAGCTCCCCTGGGCGGTCAACAATCCCGCAAATTATGCCGTCAACGTTTGGACGTGCTGTCCGATGCAGCAGCCACCGGTGCAGGTATCACGGCCGAAACCGCGCTGAACGCATCGGCCTGCCCAGCGCCGAACTGGTCGTCGCGCCCCTTTGGCCCGAGATCTCGTGCCGTCGACGTCAGTGTCGCACGAACGTCAGCCGATGAAATCTCTGGATTCCGAGCGATGATCAGCGCCGCCACGCCACTGACATAGGCGGCAGACAGCGAGGTCCCGGACGACATCTGATACTTGCCGTCAGGCGCGGGCGAAAGAATGTCCACTCCAGGCGCGGAGATCGCGACATAGCTACCGCGATTTGACTGCGCGAACAGCCGGTCCGACTGATCGGTTGCTGTCACGGCGATCACGTTACGGTCCGCCGCGGGATAGAGCGGCGGCGACTTCGCGCCCGCATTGCCGGCGGCGGCCACCAGAACGATGTCCTTTGCGGCGGCGGCGGCAAGCCCACGCTCCATCGCCGGATCGTGCGGACCCGCGAAGCTCATATTGATGATCTTCGCATTCTTTGCGATCGCGTAATCGAGACTCTTCAGAATCAGGAAAGACGTGCTTTCCGCACCGCTTTTCTGGGAGCCGAACGCCCGGATCGCCAGCAGATGCGACGACGGCGCCGTTCCCATCAGGCGCGCATGGGAAGCGATGACGCCTGCGATACTGGTGCCGTGATGATGCGGCCCTTCCCCATTGTTCAGTGCGTCGAACGTGCCTGTGATTACGCCGGCCAGTTCTGGGTGGGTGACATCGACCCCCGAATCGATCACCGCAATCGTTACATCCGCGCCGACCGAGAGCGCGTGCGCTTCAGGCAGACGCATCTTGGAGAGCGCATACTGCAGCGGATCGCCCTCGGATTTTACAGCCGCAGGGGGCGCATTCTGTTGAAGTTTGAAGATGTTGTTGCGTTGTGCCGCCCTGACGTTCCCACCGGCGACCAGTTCGCGCACCACGGCGTCGACCGAGCGCCCGTCGGTAATCCGCCATCGGAAGAACGTGCTGTCGGTCAGGGGGAAATTCTGCGACTGAACCCGCGTCAGACGGTGACGCCGTGCGATGTCATCAGCCTGCGCGTCTGTTGGGCTACCCGCGATCTCGATCAACACTTCCTTCGCGACGTAGGTATTGTCCGTGGCGGCGGGTTTTGACTTCGCCTTGGCCTTGCTCGCGCCGCGACGGGGCGTGTAGCCATCATCCGGCGGGCCCTGATTCAACTCCTGTATGATCCGGGGACGCGGCCTCGGATCGTCATATCCGTCATATCGAATGTTCGGCGAGTAACGTATCGTCGGATTGATGTTGATGCGCGGTCCCACGTTCATGCTGGGACCGGTACGCATGCTCATGCCGCTGTACTGTGCGAATGCCTGCGGAGATGCGAGGCAGAAGGTGATCGCGAAAACGGCAACCAATCTTGCCGGCCGCATAAGACGTGCCCTTCGGATGAAGCCCCGCTTACTCTTGCCTGTCTCTGTCATCTGGCGTCCTCGCAAATTCATCGGCGCGCCAGCGCGGCGCGCGGGGTCATGTCCCTCACCGCCCGAAGCTTGACCGTGCTGCCGGCCAAGCCCGAAACTTTCTACGGCATTCTACAAATGCCCAGATCAACGGTTAGTCGGCGCTCACCACGAGGCTGACAATCTTTTCGGCCTGAAGGCGTGTCATCAACTGCGCTGCCTCCTGTTTCGACATTGCCTTGTCCCCGAACTGAACACGGAACATGCCGGCCTTCGGACCCGAAACGATGGATGCGTTGTAGTTATTCAGCAATTGCGTGATGTCATCGGCCTTCGCATCGGGCGCAAACCGGAGCAAGCCGAAGGTACCCGCCGTCGACTGGGCCGGAAACGCAGCCGTCTGGAAGTTACCGGGCGCGCGATCCTTGACCAGCACGGTTCCGATCACCCCCGCCTGCAGCAGGACCAACACCGCACCGGCAACGCCTGCATAGGCCAGCGTGCGTGGCGACAGACTGGAGAAGAATCCTGCGATACGCATCACGGGGTTGAACGCCGCGCCCTTGCGCGCTGGCTCGGCATCAATGGCGGCGAACAGCTTCTGCATGGCTCGCGACGACGGCGCGCCAAGGCTCTCGTTCAGCAGGATGGTTTCAGCATATTCGTCCTGAATCGCCGCATATTGCCGCGCCAGATCGGGGTCACTGGCGAGCGCCTCATCGACGCGACGGGCGTCACGCAAGTTGAGCGTGCCCGCAGCATGGAACGGCAACAGAGCCTCGATCTCGGTGGGCTCGCGATCGGTTTGCTTGCTCGTGGCAGTCATGGCCAACCTCGCTCTATGCCGGCTGCCTTGAGCAGCTCAGCCAATTTCTTTCGCGCGTAAAATAGGCGCGTCTTCACCGTATTCTCCGGGATGCCCACGATTTCGGCCACTTCTTCCACGGACTTCTCGTGGTAGTAGACGAGATCGACGATCTCCCGATGTTCTGGCGAAAGTGCGGTGAGGCAATTC
>Ga0233440_1000429_pt1 | contig 49778 bp, 77 predicted proteins | sample SI_123_September_5_FD_182791 | JGI IMG/M metagenome (GOLD analysis project Ga0233440, IMG submission 182791) | Seawater microbial communities from Saanich Inlet, British Columbia, Canada - SI_123_September2016_120_MG | ecosystem: Environmental > Aquatic > Marine > Inlet | place: Canada: British... | reverse complement strand
CTTTGTTTAAATTGAGAATAAGAAGATTTTCAACAATGAGTACAAAATACAGAGTAGTCCATAGCGGAAGCACATATCGGATAACAGGTATCGAAGATTTCCACAGGGAAATGGATATGGTTTTACATTGTGCGGAGATTTTATAATGGTAACTGCAATTTTTCCAAGAGTCAACATTGACACAAGAGACTTTGAACAGAAGCTCCAAGAGCATCTTGATGAAAAAGCTGCTGAGATTGCCTTGCAGATCAAAAAGGATGCCAAAGCCGGGGCATACAGTTCAGGTCATAAAAAGTTTAAAGATTTGTCTGGGAGACTCAGAAAATCAATTAAGCGGAAAAAAAGTAAGTTCGATGACGGTGGATATATTGTGAAAGCTGGTGGTAGAGGGGCGATGCAAGCATGGTTGATAGAACACGGTCACGGTGGCCCAAGACCAGCAGCACCACATCCGTTTTTAAAGCCAGCCCTTGACAAGAATATTAATTTTGCAAGAGAAAAATTTAACGAGAAGATGGAATAATGCGACAGATATTAACTGGAATATACGGCAGATACAACGGCAACGCAGCTTTGAAAGCAGCATTGCCCGGAGCCTTACATCTTGAGCTTGCACCTCAAGGCACGGCAACAACTTATGCTACTTATTTTTCTCCCTCTGCAAGACCAGATTATATGCTGAAGGGTCGGATGTATGAAATAGTTACAATCCAGTTCGATATTTATGCTTCTACAAATGTTTTGAGATTAACAGCTTATGAGGCTCTTATCGCTTTGTTCGATGATTCCCGTCCGACAGCCACTGGATACACATCCATTTTAATGGAAAGGACTTTAGAACAGTTTGTCAGGGACGGAGATCAGGATCAACTTTACAGAGCAGTCGTTACTTATGAATGCCGGTACATGAAATGAAAATATTATTAGCAAATAATTCTCTTGAATATCTGGGTGGCACAGAAACCTGGATGATAACGATGTTCAACTATTTATCGAAAGAACATGATGTCGATGTTTATGTTCCTGCTCATGAGAAGAATACACTAATAAAAAAAGGTTTCGATGAATCAAAAGAATACGACTTGGGGATAATTAATCATAAAACTTGCCTTAAAGAGTTATCAGATTTCAATATTGGGAAAAGGATCCGCACATCACATGGGGTACTTCCTGGTGAAGAAGAGCCAACAATTGGGGCAGACATATATGTTGCGGTATCAGAAGAAGTCCAATCAAGCTTAAAAGGCAAAGGATTCGACTCCTGCGTGATACGGAATCCAATTGACACAGATCACTTTGGTTATTCAAAACCTAACCCGACATTGAAAAAAGTTCTCTGGATGAATAATAAAACTCCAATGCTCAGTCTGATTGAACAGGCATCGAAAGGATATGAGTTTAAAATTCAGACAGGGTTTAAAAATGGGACGAGTTCTTTAATGCAGGAAGCCGATCTGGTCATAACTTCAGGCAGGGGAATTTATGAAGCATTAAGTTGTGGGAAAAATGCAGTTATTATAAATTGGTTAGGGTGTGACGGTTTAGTAACGGAAGAGAATATAATTGAATTTAGAAAAACTAATTGTTCGGGCAGAACTTTCAGAGAATGCTGGGAGCCAGAAAGAATTTTGGAAGAGTTAAAAAAATATGACCCTGAACGAAACATGAGGGATTATATTCTTGAGAACAACGAAGTTTCAAAAATAGCAGAACAATATCTATCACTACGGGAGGTGAAGGATGAAAAAAATTAATTTGGGTTGTGGGAAAAGGCACTTGGAGGGTCATGTCAATATCGACATCCAAGAAAGAATTAAGCCTGATTTAGTATGTGATGTAACAAAGGGATTGCCTTATGAGGACAATTCCGTTGATGAGGTAAAGGCATATGATTTCTTAGAACATATACCGATTGGGAAGACGGTTGATGTTATCATGGAGATCTGGAGAGTTTTAAAACCCGGTGGGAAGTTTGAAAGTTATACGCCTGATGCAGAGTTCGGGCAAGGAGCATTTCAAGATCCGACTCATGTCAGTTTCTGGGTTGAAAATTCATGGCTTTATTATTCCGATAAAGATTACAGGGAGCTTTATGGTATTGAAGCAAATTTTAAAATAGATGGGATAAAGAGAATTTCTACTGAAGATCGGGTATACCATTTATTTGTAGTAGCAACAAAAATCGGGAGAGAAAAATGATATCAGACAAGATAAGCATAATCATACCAGTAGTACGGCAGGAGTCGGCTGAACGATGTATTGAGTCAGTCCATAAATATTTACCTATGGCAGAAGTGGTCACAGAAGTTGATTTTGATGAGATAGGTTGTCCCAAGATGGTCGCACGGTTAACCAAGCAGACAACAAAAGATTGGGTTCTTTTCCTTGGTGATGACACAGAGGTTGAACCCGGCTTTGAGGATGCCCTTGAAACCACATTGAGCGAAATGCCTGATGGTTGGTGGGGAGTTGTTGGAGTGTGGACACAACCGGGTAATTTCCAGGGGCATTGGATGGCACACAAAAGAATGCTTTCTATTCTTCCTGATGAACAATTTTTTAACGAAGCATATCAGCATTGTTACTGCGAGAATGAATTAAAAGAAATCGCTGAAGAACATGGAAGATGGATAAAATGTGAAGGTGCAAAATTACTCCATCACCACCCTGCAAATTATGGGGAAGAATTCGATGATGAGTTTTACAAAAGAGCATATGGTGATGAAAAATATTTACTCGACAAGGCAACATATATCAAGCGGAAAAGAAAACGTATTGGCAAAATAGCTATCGGGTTCCCACTGGTTGACAACACGGTTCCTGTTTCTTTTTTTACATCATTCTCCTGCATGGAAAAACCCGGTGAATATGTCATGCTGATACCTCAGTTTGCACATGGCCCATTCTCAGGGAACATAGCAGATGCGAGAAACAGCTTGGTTGAACAAGCCCAGATGGAAGGTGCAAGTCATCTTTTAATGTTGGATACAGATCAGGTATACCCACCAGAAACTTTGACAAAATTAATGTCGCACAAGGTTGATATATGTGGTGTGAGAGTCCATAGACGATGGATGCCTTTTGACCCGATATTCATGCGAGGCGATGTAGGTGAATATGAAAGTGTGCCTGAAGAAGAAATGTATTCAGGGAAATTAATCGACATCGATGCCACTGGAACCGGGTGTTTGCTTTTCGATATGAAAGTTTTCGACAAGGTTAGATTCCCTTGGTTTAAGCTTGGTATCAAGAATGGCAAACCAGTTGGAGAAGATATTTATTTTTGTAGCAAGGCAAGGAAGTCAGGCATCAGGATCTGTATCGACACATCCATTGAAGTCGGACATTTAACAATGATTGAGGTTAATCGGTGGCTGCACCAAATTTGTAAACATATACAAGTTAAGCAAGGCAGTTAAATTATAACATAGGAGAAGAAAATGGCTATCGTTGGTAAGGACGGAAAAGTAACACTTGGAGCCAACAGTGTTGTTGGTATGGGTACATGGTCACTGGACGGTATTAATGTAGAAGAATTCGATGCTTCTGCTTTCGGTGACGAATGGAAAAGTTTTGAATACGGCATGAAAGATGGTGGGACTGTCTCTTTTAATGGACACTACACACCAACTGATACTACAGGCCAGCAAATGTTACAACTTGCCAACCTGTATAATTCTGCCTTAACCGACTTGAGATGTTACATTGATGACACATCATATTATGTCCCAAGTCAGTCAACCAGTTATTTTGCACCCGGTGCATATTCAACTGGTATGCCCGGTAAGGTCAGCACGTTGACCATTACATCGTATAACATTGGTCTTGATAAATCAGGACTTGGAACTATCAATTTCACAGCTAAAGTTTCTGGCTTGATGGTTCTTGTTTAAACAGATTGGGCAGGCCGTCATGACGGAACAGAGGGTATTCCCGGCCCTTCCTGCCCACCCTTAACTTAACGGGATGGGAGAGATATTATGAGTACGCAATTTAGTTTAAAAGATCCGAACCCTGGAGTGTGGTTTAAATTTAACGAAGATGATCCTGAATCTGGTGAAATAAGAATCAGGGTAGTCAACTCAGCACAAAGAGAAGAGATGCAAAAAGCCTGTGTGAAAAACAAAGTTGAATATAAACATGGTCAAAGGTTTGAATACACAACCAACAAAGATGCACTCTTTTCAAAAATGCTTTGGGATTATTCCATTGTGGAATGGGTCAGACTTGAGGATGATGATGGGACTCCGATTGAATGTTCCTCAGAAAACAAAGTCAAGCTGATGAAAGAAAATGTTGGGTTTGCTCAATTTGTAAGCACTTGTCTTGAGATAATTACAGAGACAGAAGAAAGCAGAGTGAGCATGGTCGAAAAAAACTTAATGAGCGGATCAGCAGACTCTGTAGTGGAGAAAAGCCAGACTGTAAAATCTGCAAAAAAATAAAAGGTGATGCCTTTGACATCATGGATTGCAAAATATGTTTGCCTGATTGTTTACCGGAAAACCAAGATGCTGAAAAAATATACCTCATTGTCAGGGATCAATATATCATGAGTTCTATGGGTGGCCCTGTGGCTATAAACCAAATGGCTATCCATAGAGCAATGGATTTATACGATATCGAATTCAGGCAGGATTGTTTTGAAAAAGTTGTTAATGTGGGTAGAAAGTTCTTGCAGGAATATAATGAAAAGCAAAAAGATAAACAGGAGCAATAATGGTTAGATTGACACAGGAAGAATTCACAGAAAGATCCACTGTAGCCCACGGTGGATTCTATGATTATTCTTTGTCGATCTATAAAACATCGAAAGAGAAGGTTAAAATAATTTGTCCTGTGCATGGGGTCTTTGAACAGATTCCTTCTGCCCATTCATCAGGGCATGGTTGTGTGAAATGCAGAATAGAAAATCATAAATTGAAACCAGAAACAAAAAAAAGAAAATTAAATTCATTTATAAAAAAAGCTGATTTGGTTCATGGTAATAAATATGATTATTCTAAAACATTTTTAGTGTCTGGTTCAAATGTTATTATTACCTGTAAGCAGCATGGAGACTTTGAACAAAATGCAGGTAACCATATAAGAGGGCGGGGCTGTATAAAATGCTTCAATGATAACAGAAGGGTTTCTGCCGAAAAAGAATTTTTTAAAAAAGCGAAAATAGTCCACGCTGATAAAAACTATGATTATTCTCTGGTTGAATACAAAAATACCGATATACCGATTAAGATAATTTGTCCTCAACATGGTATCTTTGAAGTTACTCCTTACCGCCATTTGAATGGGCAAATATGTCAAGAGTGTGCTGGCCCTAAGTACAGAGAGATTGTTAAGAGAACACACGAAACCAGATTGACTGTAAATGAGTTTATAAAAAAGTCTATTTCTTCCCATGATAAATTATACGATTATTCACTTGTAAGATATAATAATAACCATGCTAAAGTAAAAATAATTTGTAAAAAGCATGGAGTGTTTAAACAAAACCCTAGTAACCATATGAAAGGTGTCGGGTGTCCATCTTGTGCCGAAAAAGGATTCAATGTTAGCAAGTCCGGAATGTTATATTATTTAAAAATAAAATCTGATCGTTTTGCATATTCATTATATAAGATTGGGATAACAAACAGGTCCGTAGAAAAAAGATATAGCGATTTGGATTTAGAAAAAATAAAGGTTTTAAAAATTTGGGATTATAGAATAGGTAAGGGTGCTTTGGAAATGGAACAAAAAATAATCAAACTTTATAAAAGTTCTGCATACAAAGGGACTGCTCCGCTTGATAGCGTTGGTGTTGCGGAGATTTTTGTTGATGATGTTTTACATCTTGATTTGGAGGTTTTATAGTGTCTGCGATAGGAAGCATTTTTGTGGAAGTTCGTGGTGATATCACAAAATTTCAGCAAGATATGACCAAGTTGAGGACTGTAGCAAAAAAGGGCAGCAAAGAAGTATCTGATGCTTTAAATAATGGTATCATGCCGGGGAAAGCATCCCAGTCAATCAGTGCATTATCAACAGGCTTAAAACAGTTATCTCAGAGTGCAAAAATTCCTGCCGAAAATTTCAAGGCAACATCCAAAGAAATAGCAAGAGCATTGGATGGTGTCGCAAAAGAAGTCGGGATGACTTCAAAAGAGTTTACAAAGTTAAATGAAAAGATGCTGCGTAATCAGGCTATGAAACAGGCTGAAGGAGCTATGCGTAAGGTTGCCACTGCTGCTAGTCTTTCTAAGAAGGAAATAAAAGCTCTTGGTATCCAGATGGGTTATACAGGCAAGCAAGCAAAAGCTATGGCGAATAAGCTGGACAGATCTAAATATAGAATGCAGGCACTTGGTGATTCTATAATGTCCACTAGATCCAAGCTCATAAGTTTGGGGTTAGCTGCCTCTGCTGCTGTGTACACAGTCAAGGAATTAAGCACAGCAATTTGGGATGCTGGTAGAAGAACACTTGTTGCTGAGAATGCTTATAAATCAATAACAGGCTCAGTAGCTGGAGCCAATGTTCAGTTTGAATTTTTAAGAGACACCGCAAAAGAACTTGGTCTTAATTTTTTCACATTGAGAGAAGGTTATAAGGGGTTTTTAGCTGCTGCACGGTCGTCTACACTTCCAATGAAAGAAATTCAGAAAATATTTAGATCGGTATCAAATGCTGGTGCTATTTTGGGGCTATCAAATGAGAAGATGTCGTTAACTTTTCTCGCTTTAGAACAGATGCTCTCAAAAGGAAAAATTAGTATGGAAGAAATAAGGAGGCAAATGGGAGACAGTCTTCCTGGTGCTTTCCAATTGGGTGCGAAGGCTATGGGCATGACAGTAGAGGCTTTTGACAAGGCTGTCAGTGCAGGAGAAGTATATGCAGATGTTTTCTTGCCAAAGTTTTCAAAGGCAATGGATGAAACATATATTGGGACAATAGCGGATTCAGTAAAAGCTGTAAATTTATTAAGTGAAACGTGGGAAGAACTAAAAGTCAAGATGTCAAATAACGGATTCATGGATGATGTCGCTGATGCAATATTAGCATTCTCCGATGAGCTTAAAGACCCAGAGTTTATAATTGCAACTCAAGCTTTTGCTAAAAATCTTGGCAGTATAGTAGAGTTATCTGGCACGTTGGCTGCATTTAGCATGGATAGAATAGTTGCATTCACAAATTTTTTCAAAGGCATTGGGTTCGCAAGCGAAGGTAAAATAAATTTTACAGATTGGATAACTGCTAATCCTGAAGAAATGGCAGCAATGGTATCTACATTAAGAGAGATAGAAGTAGCTGGCAGAAGAACAGATGCCGCACTAAGAGAAGGAACCGCAGTCACTCAAGAAGACTTACGCATTTCTATAAAAGCAACTATAGCGAGTTATGATTCTTTAAAGGAAAAACAAGAGGATTTTTTAAGTAGCGTGAGAAAGTGGAAAAACGGAGAGCCTATCTTATTTAGTAATGTTGTTGAGAACGATGAGATGACAGCTTCTCTTAAAGGATATACTGGCAAGTTAGGCGAATTAAAACAGTTATTAATTGAAGTACAACAAGTTGCAGCTTGGACGGCATTAGGGTTTAAAGAAATAAACCAAGACTTAGATTATGGATCAGACACATCTTTATCAAATTATATATCACATTGGCAAAAATTAAAAGGAGAGTTCGAGACTTCCTCAACATCAAAAGCTGATAAATTCAATAAGGAAATGCTAGGCAGTATTAAAGAAACCGATGCTGAAAGATTAAAGAGCTTAAAAGAAAATTTAAAGCTTTGGGAAGAAGGAAATAATACAGATGTAAGGATACGAGACGAGGCATTAAAACAGATAGCATCCTTGGAAAAAAAATCTGCTGATGCACAAATAAGGATTGAGAAAAACCGTGCAGCAGCTATCGAAAAATCATACAAAGATCTCCTCAAGAAAAACCTTGGATTCGCTAAAGCTGAAATAGACCAAGGCGAAAGAATGCAAGATGACATGTGGTTGATCAGGCAAAAAGGTTTGGACAAGGCAATAAAGCAACACGAAGAAACCCAGACAAAAATAACAAACAATGATTATAAAGCATATCAAAAACGGTTGACGGACGAAGAAAAAGCCAGAGACAAAGCTATCAAGAAACAGGAAAAAGATTACCAGCACATGTATGACAACATACATGATATTGCTGCCGATTTTTGGGAAGGAATTCTTGATGGTCAAATGAGTTCATGGGATGATTTCATGGATCATATGTTGAACACTTTCAAAAAAACTTTCGCTCAGATCCTGGCGGATGCCACAACACCCATCCTTTTAAATCTTGTATCTGGTGTATTGGGCGGCGGTGGTTCTGGCGGTGGTTCTGGAATATTGGGAAAAATAGGGGACAAGCTCGGCACTGGTATTTTAAATAAATTATCTACATCCCCCGTTTTTGGAAGCCTTTTTAATTCTGTTCCATCGGGTAGCTTTGCCCTTGCTTCTGGTGTCCCTGGCTCAATGGCAACTGCCGGGAATGCTGCATGGAGTGCCGGAATTGGTGGCGGCGGTTTGTCTGGAACACTTGGCGGTGGTGGCCTTTCTGCGGGTGCTTCCTGGCCAAGCATGCTTACAGGTGCAGCCGGTATCGGAGTTATCGCAGCAGCCGGGATGATAGCAACAAAAGTTTTAGGCCGGATGTTCTCAGAAAAACCGCAATTCGGAATATCCGGGATGTCAAAAGAAGCCTGGAAATTTGGTACTGGAAGTTTTGACCGTGAAATAAATCCATATGAAATAGCAATGGAAAACATGTACGATGATTTCAAATCCAACCTTTATGATTACCGTGTGTTCGCAGCAGATTTCGATAATGAACCAGAGATGAGAAATGTTTTATTTGATTATTTTGATACTGTTTTTGCCAGTGTTGATAAAGCCATGTCAACAAATATAAACGATGTCCTGAAAGATTATCAGCACTTGGGTGTATCATTCAGACTCACGGAAGATATGGATGCAGGGCAAGCCTTGAAGGGTCTTTCAAAGGCTGTTTTCTCTGAACTGGTTGGCTCAATGCTTTTGGGTGTGATTCCAGGGGCAGGAGCAGTCGGTAAAGGTGTCAATACAATAGTCGGCAGCCAATACATTACTGCTGGGTCAATTGCAGCAAAGAATGCTCCACAACCGGGCAGCAGAGAGTTTTATGATAGTTCTGCTTTCAGTCCTCAAGGAAAAGGTTCTGGTGCAGATCCTTATTTATACACAGAGCCTGTTTATGAAACAATCACGCATCAGGTTTCAGCTATGGCAGACATTTTCAACACAGCTTTCTTTGAAGCCATAATGCCTGAAGGTTCATCGACTTGGGATTCATTCATTGCTTTTGCCGATATCGTGAACAAGACAACCGATTTCATGGATAAATTTAATGACAGGGTAAACGATCTTGGATTAAGTTCTGTCGAGGCTTATCAGCAAATTGCCTTTGTTTCAAATTCTCTTTCAGAGATGGAAGATGCCATTGAAGCATTAAATCTTGACCCTGTTGCAGCAACGATAAAAACCCTTGTCGAAGGGTTCGATCTTTTGAATGAAGCTCTTGTAAAGAACAATGCAACGGCTGAAGAACTGACAAAGGCTCATGAATTACAAGAAGTTATTTTCTGGGAAGAAATAAAAAACTTGAGTGCTGCTGCGGTTGGAATGGTCAACAGCATGTCAGAATCAGTCAAGGGTATTATCTGGTCATCAGATCAAATTAAGATGCAGAACATAGCAAGCCAAGGCGAAAAAATAATAAGCTTTTTTAATGGTGTGTACGATTCAATTGTGTCAACTGGGAATACTACTTTTGTTGACGGTGCAAACCAGTTAAGGAATGGTATCACAATTATTGTCGATACTTTAATGGCAGTTCAAGGTCTGGATTTATTCAGAGGGCATCTGCAAACAATCGGTAGTGCCAAGGCAAGCATATACGGTCTTGAGAATGAGTTCGCTGCAATGGGCATCGGCTCTAAATACGGAGTCGATCTTGGTTCCGGGCAACAGCAAGCTGCTTTTGTGAAAAGTGTTTTGGGCATGTCTGCCACAGAATTTATCACTGCAACCGAAACCTTTGGGGTATCAGTTGATGAGGCAACCGGTGATTTAATGATTCTTGCCGATATGGTTAAAGAAACTTCAGAGGCATTTGAAGATATCGGTGACACAATGGGCGATACAATTAAGTCTCTTGAACAACAATTTGGAATGAGTGGAAGTAGCTCATTAACCAATCTGATAAAAGATTTTAATAAAGCTGCCGGGGATGCAAAATCGTCAGATTCTTTAATAGCGATGGCAGGGGCAAACAAACTTCCTGGTCTTTCAAGCCAGATCCTCGCAAGAGCATTAGCCGAATCTCCAACATCATATGAATACAAAAAAGTTTATGCAAAGATAATTGGGACTCTGCAAGATGTTGAAGATGCAGCCGATGGACAGGTTGATGCTTTGAGCATTACTGACAAAACTTTGGGTGAGCAATTAACTGAACTTGAGGGGATAAATGATAGTATAGGCTTCGTGGATGAATCGATTAAAGCTCTTATGGGTGATGATACTTTTTTGACCTACTATGGTCTATTTAATAAATTTTTTGGGCAAGATAGTGTTTTTGGAAAACTTGATTCTACGCTAATAAGCTTAGCAGGTGCATTGGGCAGTCTTAATTTATTGCCACCTGACCCGAAGACAAATATTGTTACTAACCCGGTAACTGGGCAAACCGGCCCAAAGACAGTATCAGATCCTTCTCAATGGATGCCTTGGCAATTAGATACAACAGGCAAAAATATAGCCACAGAAACAGAAGCTCAAATCATTGCAAAATATGGTATTTCAGGATTATCAAAAGCTCAAATATCAGCTTCGCTTGCTGAGTGGAATAGTTCTACAATTTTTCAAAAAGCAGATTGGGCAGAAGAGGTTGGATTCCAGCCGGCAGAAATAGCAGCAGATATAAATAAACTAACTTCAGCTTACGGGTACGCAGAGGGCGGGGTTGCATCAGGGCCAAAGTCAGGATTCCCTGCTATGCTCCACGGCACAGAAGCAATTATCCCGATGAATGGTGCAAACATTCCTTTGGTTATAAAAAACGATTATTCAAAAGGGATACTGTCAGTGTTGCAAAGCCTAAGAGAAGACCTAAAGGCTATAAACTCAACAAACGCTTTAAAGATAAAGAAAATAAAACAGACTCTTGATAGAGTCACTAATGGTGGAACCTCATTTGCGGTTACGGAGACAGGATAATGCAAGTTACAATACCTAAAATAACGAATCTTCTTGCTTCAAATGTTTCTGAAGCTGCCTTTTCTGATTGGTTGGCTGCTACATCTTATGCTGTAGGGGCGAGAGTTTATGTTATGTATTCCGACTTTACAGAAATTTTCTCTTACGGATCTTGTATCTATGATCAGTTTACCAAAGGTGCTTTATGGACATATGATGGGACTGATTCAGAATATGATGCAGCGACAGCAATTGAAGCATTAACACAGGTTACAGATAGTGCAGTGACAGGAGATTTGGTTCTTTTCCAGTTTGAAGTTAAAAACTTCTCATCTGGGACAGTTACTCCTTATGTGAGGGGGACGGCAGGATCAGCGAGAGGTGCAGACGGTGTATACCAAGAAATTATAACAGTCGGTAGTTCAGACAATCTTATCGGGGTAACTGCTGCAAGCTTTGTTGGATCTGTTACAAATTTTTCTGCAAAAAAAATAGGCGAATATTATTCAAGAGATATTTATGAAGGACAAGTAGGTTCAAATCAGGGCAATTTCCCACCAGATGATGACGGAACAAATTGGGTGAAAGTTTCTGCATCAAACCGTTGGAAAATGTTTGACGATTACATGAGTTCGCAGGCAGAAAATCCTGTCAAGATAAGCGTTAAGGTAAAGTCTGACAAGTGTAACAAGTTAGCATTTTTTTTATCTGAAGCAAAAACAGTTAATTATATTCTGAGCAATGACAGCATAACAGAAACAAGCGTAACATCAATAACTCCTGCCCTTGGAGCACATGCCATGACATTTACTCATGCAGCTTCAAGAACGTGGGTGATAGGAGACAAGGTTGAGGTCTATCGGACATCAGACCAGAGGACATTTTTCTATGGCACTCTTACCGATTGGACACAAAGCACAGGGGTTGCTGAAGTAACGGCAACTATTTTTGATGTTGGGACAGGTGGAGCACAAACCGATTGGACGATGGCTCTGGTTTATGACGGGGAGTCTAATTCCCTCTATCAGTCAGAAGTTTTAAGCTGGTCTGATTACTTTTTTTCACCCATCAGGTTCTCAACATCTTCCGCTCACTCTTTCACTTATGATTACAATACTTCATGCCGGGTTATTTTCACAGGTGATGCGAATGATACGATCCGGGTAGGACATCTGGTTGTTGGGCATTCATCTTTCCTTGGTGAAACAAAATACGGATTGAGAGGCAGCATATCAGACTTTTCAACCAAAGAGGCGAATACTTTTGGTGAATATGCTTTGGTTCAAAGAGCTTATGCAAAAGAACTGAGATACACGATACATGTTTCTACAGATGGTGTTGACCAAGTTTTTCAGACACTGACACAGTTGAGAGCTATCCCTTGTGTCTGGGATTCAAATAATGATTCAACAAGCTTATCAATGGCAATTGCGTTTGGTTTTTTTAGTGATTTTGAAGTTATGGTGGAAGGTAAAACAAAATCAGAATGTGACTTAGAAATACAAGGTTTAACATAAGGAGAGAATAAATGGCTGCATATCAGATTGCACAAACAATTTCAGACCCAGGAACTGCTCCAGCGAGAACTGATCCCGATAATTTTGATGCAAGGGCAGATGCTTTTTTGGCTGTTTTGTCTTCTTGGGGAACCGTAACGACAGGAGAGTTGATTGTCTGGACATCACAAGTGAATGCTCTTTCAACGGCAGTCAATGGATATTCTAATACAGCTTCAGCAGCTTCATTGGCTGCAATAGCTGCTGTGGATGCTACTGAATGGTCAAACGCAGTAACTTATGATGCTGGTGATACCGTGTGGGGTACTGATTTTCTTTCTTACAGATCTGCTCAAGGGTCGAATACGAATCATAATCCAGTTGGTGATGGTGGCACATGGTGGGTTTTAATCACAGGGTATGTTGCAGGAACAGCAATTGCAATGGCAGATGCAGTTTTATCAAGAGCTAAATTAATAGACATTTCAGAAACATTAAATCCATTGGGTGATCTTGGGGGTGGGTCTGATGATATTGATCTTGAAGATGGGAATGTAGTATCTGCAACCGTAAGTACAGCAGAGGAAACATTGACTTTCAGTAATCCACCAGCATCCGGGTCGAACGGAAGTTTTACTTTATTTTTGACAAATGGTGGAAGCCAGACAGTTAATTGGCCTGCAAGTGTTGATTGGCCCTCTGCTACAGCACCCACACTTACTGCTGCTGGGGTAGATGTTTTGGTGTTCACAACAAATGATGCTGGGACAACATGGCTTGGTTTTCTTGTTGGCTTAGACATTTCTTAAAAGAGGTATAATATGAGATATTTTAAAGATAACGGAGTTTATGCCGAAAGTGAAGTTAAAAGGTTAGTTTATCCATCCAGCTTGCCAAGAGATTTCAAACCGGAGCACGTTGAAAGCAAGGGTTTTTTGCCTGTAACGGAAACTGAGAAACCAGTTTGTACGGATTTGCAGGTAGTCCAGAATGATGGTGTAAAATTAATTAATAACGTTGCAACTCAAATCTGGTCTGTTGTTGCTAAATTTGAATCCCAGGAAGAGGTTGATACTTATCTTGCTGGAATCAAGGAGAAAGAAGACCTTGAAATTTCAAATCAGGCAAAGGAAAGATTAAGAGAGCTTGATATAAAATCAATTAGATCAATAAGGGAATATCTATCTTCAAAAGAGGATGCTCCGCAGTATTTAAAAGATTTTGAAATTAAAGCAACTGACGAAAGAATAAAAATTATAAGCGACACTAATTAGAGGTTGATATGTTAAGCAATCGAATGTTAATGGCAGCAGCTTTGCTGGCAATTCTTGTAGAAAGAGGATATTGGTTCGGTGGAACAAGTTCAACAGCAGACGTTCAAGATTGTGACAGTTATGAACTTGATACTTGGACAAGTAAGACTGACTGCACAGCAGGGCATATTGGGAGAGGTGCTGCATCTATGCCTATATCTAATAAAGCTTACGTTGCTGGTGGGTATGTTTCATTAGCATATATAGCGTTTTGCGATGAATATGATCCAAGTTTAAACTCATGGGCATCTAAAACTAATATTGCTTCTATAAGAAATGGATTGTCTGGTGCATCTATAGGAAGTGCTGGTTATGCAATAGCGGGGCAACCTTCAGACCTTCGAGATACAGAGCAGTACATACCTGATACATGGACGAGTAAAACCGATTGCCCAACACCAGGAAGGGGTGGGCATTTAGCTACTACTCTTAATGATAAAATTTATATTATGGGTGGGTATTCTGGTGCAGCACTTGCGGATAACGATGAATATGATCCTGATTCATGGACTAACAAAACTAACCTTCCAGGAGGAGGAGCAAACTTACCTTACGGCTTTACAATAGGGAGTTATACTTACAATGTTGGGGCCTCAAATGACCTTCAAGAGTATTCACCTGACTCTTATACGTCCAGAACAGATTGCCCTGCACCTACAAGGGGTTCCGGTGGTTCTTGTGCAATAGATAGCAAAGGATATGTAGCTTATGGAAACACTTATATCCAAGATTGTGACGAATATGTTGTGGATACCTGGACAGGAAAAACGGCAGCAGCAGCACCAGCAAGGAACACTTTAACGGCAGCAGCACTATCATCATAAAGGAATAAAAATGCTTAAAGAATTATTAGGCGATCACCAGACAGGGATGAGTGAATTTCAAGATGATTACTTTGTAACAACAAGAGCCGGTGGGACAATGTACGGTCAGTACAAACAGGCACTCAGGGAACTTTACAAACGGTTCAGGGGATTAAGAGAACTAACTTGTGATAATGAAAAATTGCAAGTTGAAATTGAAGAGCAAAAATATATACTTGAAAATGAAACCGATTTCAAAAAACGCTACGCTGAGATTGAGTATAAAAGAAAAACAATGCGAATGGAAGAATCTAACCGGGCTATTAAAGATACTGAAAGGGAATTCAAAAGATTCTACCAGCAAGCAGTTTTCCTTAAAGAGCAAATAGGTGATTTAACAGACGAAAAAAGAAAGCAGCTTGATAAAGATATGTGGCTTTTTAAGATTAAAGAAATGGCTTGTGTTGATTGGATTTCAAAAGGCCGTTTAGGTAATTCAACTTTTGAGTTTATGAACTCCTGTCCACAAGATATGAAAAAAGAAATTCTTGATAGTATTCAAGATCAAAAGACTTTGCTTGAATGGTATGAAACCAAAGAAGAATACCTGATGCCTGAGAAATATAAACAAATCGAAATACCTAAAGATTTTAAATTGTTGGAAGAATAATGGACATTAAACAAGCACTCATACAATACTACAGTTCAGGCACAGGTGGGCAGCAGTGAAAACCATTAAAGACTATCTAATAGAAGGCGGGTATTACCACTTCACTCAATACGAACGCCTGTACGCCGATTGCATAGCTTGTTTCGGTCAACCAGACAGCGTACAACTTCAAATGGTTTCTATCGCTGTTAAAGAGAAATGCCCGATACCCTCACTTCATCCTGCAATACTTGAATCTGAAATACTTAACCCAATAGGTATAGTGACGGGGCCGAATCTTACCGGATGGCTTAGTGGGGATTGGTCAATGTTCAAGCCTCAAGGTTACGCTGATATTCTTAATCCTCCTGTACCTGATTTGGGGAAACTCCAGACAGTGCCAGTTAATGTTTTGAGGAACAATATAAGAAGGGTCACAGGAATACACCCTCTTGATTTAGAAACGTTAAGAGACTCATACAGATTAGTACCAAAAGACAGGATGCAAGATTTAGTTACCGCAGACCCATCCAGGTTCTCCCTCTATGAAGCCCCACAAACAGTATGTATAGATTTTGCAGAGATGTCCGTGGGTTGGTATTCTAAATGGAATTACGGTGATCTTTCCGTAGGATACGCTAAAGTAACCTTGATTCATCCAAGCATGACAGATCGAGTTCACGCATTGCTCTTTATATTGAATGATAAAAATGAGGCTTGGATTTATGACTCCCAGAGTGCTTATATGCTTTGGCCCTATGGGAATGTACCACCGATTTCAAACTGTAATGAAATTGTTTTTAATGAGATTAGGATATAATTAATATAGTGATGTAAACTTTTAAAAAGAGGATGCCATGAATGCTGAACCAGAGAATCCAGAAGAAGTTGAACTATCAAGAAGGTATTCAGACCACATTAAAAACAGATCAGACCGGGAATTGTTGATTGGTCACTCAAAAGACATTAAGCTAATTTGTAAGAAACTTGATGACAGGGAAAAGAAAAGAGAAGATTTTGAGATCAGGATTTATGACAAAATGGACAAATGGACAACTAATGTTGATCTGAAATGCGAATCAAGATTAGGAATGATGAATTCTAAAATGGGGTCAAGCACTTTTAAGTGGTTCTTTGGTCTCATGGCAACAGTAATGATATTAATGGCTGGGACAGTTAGTTTTAACAGGGTTGACTTAGCAGAAACCAAAGCCAATCTAAAAGAAACTGGCATCCATCTTCAGGAAACTTCTGATTTGGTAAAAAAGAATACAAAAATCATCCATTCCAATGCAAGAGCTATTAAGGATATATGTCCAGAATGATTTTCTTTAAAGAAAATGAATTCCAATGTAAATGTGGAAAATGTGGCCTTGGTTATAAGGATATGGATGAAGATTATCTTTTGAAATTAGACCAAGCAAGAGGATACGCTGAGGTTCCTTTTAATGTTAATTCAGCAGTAAGGTGCTTAGAACATAACAAAAAAGAAAAAGGAACACCAACGTCAAGCCATCTTAAAGGTTGTGCAACTGATATTGATACACCTAATTCATTCATAAGATATAGGGTTGTTACTGGATTAATGAGAGCTGGCATAACAAGGTTTGTTGTTTATCCAACTTTTGTTCACAATGATGATGATCATGATAAACCAAAAGAATTAATGTCACGCAAAGGAGAATAAAATGCAAATTTTAAAAGACTTTGTACAGTTTCTTAAAGATTTAAAGCCAGCAACTAAGATGTTTGCGATGGGATGTCTCACTGTGATTATTCTATCGCTTATCGGTGCTGCTGCATACACAGGGAATTTCGATTTGTTATTGAGTTTATTTGATAAAGGGGTTGAGGCTAAAAAATGAAATTAAAATCAGCACACTTTTTCGGTAAATCTGCGGTTTCAAAAGTAATCCAGAATCAAACAGGGCCATATTCTCATTCTGCTGTATTCATCGGTGACGAGGAAAGGGAATATATCAGGCAACTTATTGGTGATGAAAGAGCAGAAAAGGTATATCTCGACAAGGTTGAGGTATGCGAACAATGGCCCCATTCTGGTAGGATAGAATCATGGATGGATTATTCAAATTTTGCTGCTCATACACCGGGGACTCCTTATGAAATATGGAGTCTTGAAATGACAAGGCTGCAATGGGAATATTGCATCGCTCATTATGTTAAGTCCTGTGAAAATAAAAAGCCTTATGACTGGGCAGGGATTGTGAATTTCAGATATAAATTTATTAAGGAAGATCCTGATAAAACATTTTGCTCAGAAGAACTTATCACTCCGATTGCAGAGGCGTTAAGCTGGGGTTCTGTCAGACCTTGGACAGTCCACCCAACAGCTTGCGTTAATTTACTTCAAGCTGCTGGGGGAAAATTATTATCTACAGGCACAGTATAATATTCATATACATTTTTGACAAATAGGATAATCGAAATGTTTCGGAATCTCATTCCAGATTTTAATTATATTCTCATCTTTTGCATTCCCGAAAACATATTCCCTCATGTAATCGTTGCAGCACAGGATCACATCACCAGAAGCAACGATATTTAATTGTCTGCATTCTCTTTTTGCAAATCTGGTTTCTTGACCATGCTTGATGTTATCAAGATTCCCACCACGATTTGAAACCCAGAAGTTATCCACCCTGCAACCGGGGAACAGGTGTGAAATATTGTCTTCTTCCATCATCGGATTGTTGATGATAACATATTTGTGTTTTGCTAATTCATTGACCATATCAATCACTTTGGCTGGAGTTGAACCATACTTAATCGAGCCATAATTCAGATAAATATTGTCAGCCGGGGATGCCTTGAGTTCGTCCATGTTGTCTTCCAGTAAAATCCCGTTGGTGGAAATTTCAATTATAGCAAATGGGCAATACTCTTTTGCAAGCCTGACAAAACTAAAGATCCTATCATCCATTAATGGCTCCATCTGGAGAAATAATCCGATAACACCACCATAGTTGCATGATGATAAATCGCACATAATCTCATAAAATAGTGTTGAATCCATTCTCTGCTTTCCAAATTCGCTATAAGCTTTGGGATGTGGGCATATTGAACAGTTTGAATTGCATTGCGTGTGTGTTTGAATATAAACGGCTGCTGGGTTCATCTCATCTCCAATATTTTCGGGTTAAAGTCCGATCCCTTATTTTCCAAGGGGGTGGTGGGTCATAAGGAATCATTTCAAGTGGCATATATTTCTTCTTCAAATCATGCCAGTATTTATCTTCAAGCCTAACAGTATAAACCTTTGGCTCATGACAAAAAGTTGGTGCTATGTATGCAGCCAATAAAATGAAACAAATACCTGTGAATAAATATATCTCATTTGGTTTCATTTCTTCTCCTTTTCCACATAATCATTTGCTATTTGACATCGATCTTGCCATTCTTCAATACCACCTAAAAAAGCATCTGCCATTTTTCCAAAATCTTCAGTGCCTCTTTTCGGTGGTTCTGGGAAAGGGGTGATATAAAAAGGTGAGGTTTTTTTGTAGATCCATTCAGGCAGATACACATGGTCATGAAGCCACAACAATATGGCTATGAATTTGTGGTATAAATATTTTTTCATGGTTTATCCCTTATCAAATGCATTAAAATTCTTTCAGCTTGTCTATAATGTGCATGAGTGCCTGGGTTTCCTTCTCCACCAACTATCATGCTTTTTAATTCACCATTATAAAGCCCTTGGGCATCTTCAAGATATTTCAAATCAAGATCAGGGTTAATTCTGCCACTAATTATGCCCATTGCAATGTCAATTTGCTTTTCTGTGTATTTCATCATTGAATCCTATTTGGTGGTGGTTTTATACCATTGAGAATATCCCAGCATTCCTCAACATCTGCCTTGAGTTTGGTTGTTTTTTCCTCAATATACTTTTCAATTTCCTTTACACATCTTTCATGGAAGTTTTCTGGGTAAATTCTCAAACTATCCAGCCTATAAAAAAGCTCATTCATAATTGACTCTCATGGCAACAGGCAATGTTTCTTAGCTCTTCAGCTTTGGCTTGAAAAGCTTCTTTATCATATAGATCAATTCCATGAGAATGCTTGAAGATTGAATTCTCAACTTTCATCCCTTCAATCTCAGCCTGGACAGCAAGGATTAAGCCAAGCCTTTTAACTGATGAATCTTCCATATTCACTCCTTATTTAATGTTTAAAGTGTCTTACTTATAATTTTTCCAAAACATAAAGTCAAGATAAAAATAATATTATCATAATAAACTATTGACTTTTCTGTAAGATGGCTGTAGATATAGCTATCGAATGTTTTTAATTTTAACAAAAGGAGCAAGTTTTGAAAAAATGTAAATGCTTAAAATGCAAACATGAATGGTATTCAAGGAAGCCTAAAGGGAAACCAGTTCAATGCCCAAATTGTAAGTCTACCTCGTGGAAAACAGCAAGAAAGAAAGTTAAAAAAGGAGCATGATATGTGTAATGGTTTAATACTTTTTAACGGATGTGGCTGCCCATACGAAATAAAGGGTGGCCCGAATTGGGGGGATTGTGAAAAACCAAATGGGGCTGTTTGCCCGGATAGCATACCGGAACAAGGGGACGATTATGAAGAAGAATAAAAAGGGAACTTGCAAAGATTGCAAACACAAGAATCCCAGTTGCACATGGTGTAAGAAAAACGATGAAGCGATTGACCCGTATGGGTGGTGTGGATCATTCAAGGAAAAATCAAACAAATGATGTATTTAGGCGAATAAAAGGAGAGTAAAATGAACTTTTCAACAATGGATATGTATTGGCTTGTGAAATTAGATGATATTAAGAGTTTATTAAACGGATTTTGTTTCGGTACAGGAATGATCCTTTTAGTTGGGATTATGGTTTGCTCTATATATATTATCGGTGAAGATAAAAAAGAATATATAAAAAAGTCTGTAATAACAGCTATTTCTCTTAGCGTATTGATATTGTTTGTATCGGCAATCAACACATTTATTCCATCAACAAAGCAGATTGCAGCAATAATTGTTTTGCCGAAAATCATTAACAATGAGCAAATACAAAGTTTTCCGAATAAGCTTTTAGACCTTTCGGAAGAATGGTTAAAAGAATTAAGCCCGACAAAATCAGACTCCGCTAAATAATATAACAATGCGATGTGTTTAGTTTAATGGAGGAAATATGAAAATTTTCAGCGACAAATCAATCATAGAGCAAAATCAATGCACCATCAGTGATGGAAAAAAGAAGACCGAAGGTGTTTCAATTACTGTTATGACTGATCAAGGTATTGATGCGGTTGAAGTTTTATTGTCCAGGGAAGAATTGAAAAAGGCAATGCTTGAATGTGATGACCAAGATGGAAAAGAAAGACTATGGGGATGGTTTGAATTGAGTTATGCCAGTTTTTTAACTATTCCAAGAGTTTTAATGCACTCTATGCCCGATGATTGGCAGAACCAAATGGCTTCCTTACTTGAAGAATATCAAGATACATTTACAAATCAACCAGATATCGGAACAAGGGTTCAGGCTACAAAAAATGGCAAACTTGCCAAAATGCCAGAATTTTTAAAAAACTATCGACATCCTGATTATAAGGCAATTGAAAACATGAAACAGTATTCCAGTAAATAATATATAAACAATAACATTAAAAAGGAGAATAAGAATGGTTGAAAAAAAAGTGTTGGTTGTGAGCGAAGAAAACTTACCAGTTCAGGCAGGGCCGTTTGAGCTTGCACAGAGTTTTTTGGCAAATGGTGGCAGCATTGATAATCTTGAAAAGATGCTTGCCCTACAGGAAAAGTATGATGCAATGCAAGCCAAAAAAGCTTACACAAAAGCAATGGCATTGTTCAAGGCAGATCCCCCTGTAATAATGAAAGACAAAAAAGTTGGTTACAAAGGGAAAAAGCCGGGGTCAGGAACAACAAGTTATTCCCATGCAAGCCTTGGAAATGTTGCATCTAAGATCGGCAAAGCGATGGGGAAATATGGCCTTTCAGCAGCATGGCCCTTAGACCAGACAGAGAAGGGTGTAAAGGTAACCTGTACTATCACCCATGAACTTGGGCATAGTGAAAGCACTTCCTTGTTTGCTGCATCGGATAATACCGGTAACAAGAACAGCATTCAGGCAATTGGTTCAACTATATCCTACCTTGAGAGGTACACAATTCTTGCCCTGACAGGGCTTGCAACTGAGGATCAAGATGATGATGGACAGGCATCAGAGTCAATCAAATGCCTATCCGAAGAACAGTGCATCGAAATCCGTGAAACCATCGAAAGCATCAAAGGTTTAACCGAAAAAGAATTCCTGAAAATGGCAGGGTGCGAAACGGTTGAAGAGATCCATGCTGCTAATTTTGGCAAGGCTAAAGCAGCTTTGAAAGCGAGGTCAAAAAATGCCAATTGAAATAATCGATGGAGAGCAGGGAACACCTGAATGGAATCTTCACAGGATTGGCTCAATCGGAGCCTCAAGTGTATCCAAAATAATAACCAGTACAGGGAAAGCATCTTCTCAGCGAAAAGCCTACATGTATCAGATGGCTGCCGAATTAATGACCGGGGCAAAGACAGAAACTTATTCCAATAAACATATGGAAGAGGGTTTAGAGCGAGAAGAAGAAACCATCAACGCCTTTAACTTCATAACTGGCATTAAAACAAGACCAGTATCTTTGATCAAGCCGGGAACCAATGCAAGATATCACTGTAGCCCTGATTCAATCGTTGTGGATAAAGAAGAAGGTCTGGAAGTCAAAAGCGTTATCCCTGCGACTCAGGTTAAATACCTTGACCAGAACAAACTTCCAACAGAATATTCTTTGCAGTGCCAATTTAGCTTATTTGTTACTGGATGGAAGGTGTGGCACTTTTTCTCTTACCACCCGGATCTTCCACCACTGATTATAAAAGTTGAAAGAAACGAAGATCTAATATCAAAAATCAAAACAGCAGTCTGGTTATTCAACAGGGAGGTTGATGACCTTATTGAACGACTGAAAGCTTAAAAAAGGATAAGCGGATGATGATAATGCCAGCAAACAACATGAGCGGAATAGTTCACTATTTCGCTGGTAAATACCCCGGCAAGGTTGGAACTCTAAACACACCATTCTCATATAAAAAACCACCATTTTATTTGCCATTTGCTCTTGATAATGGGTGTTTTACAAGGTGGGACGAAAAAGAATTTTATCTTATGTTGAGGAAAGTGTCATTAATGAGAAGAAAACCATTGTGGGTATGCGTTCCTGATGTTGTCGCTGATGCAGAAGCCACTAACAAAAGATGGCATAAACATAATAAGAGAATATCTGATTTTGGTTTCAAATTAGCATTTGTTGTTCAGGATGGGCATGAACCATGTGATGTGCCGAAAGAAGCAGATGCGGTGTTTGTTGGTGGCTCTACTGTTTGGAAAATATCTACATCAGAAAAATTTAAAGGTATAACGCCTTGGTTGCATATTGGAAGAGTTACAACTGAATCACGTTTACGATGGGCTGAGTCAATAGGTGCTGATTCTGTGGATGGCACAGGATTTTTTAGAGGCAAGGGAAAACAATATTTCGATTTCATAGAATATTTTGAAGGGAGCAATCAATCAGAATGGGTGATTTAACTGGAAAATATTTTGCAAAAGTTATGTTTTTGAGAGGTTATAGGTGGTTATCAAAATATGAGAACATTGATTCAAGAATTGTTAGGTACGTTGTTGAAGACCAAAGTAGAGATATAAAAAAATTAAAACAGAAGTTTAATGATATTGAATTTACACTTAAAAAAGGGAGAACAAAATGAACCAACCAGCAAACGTGATAGAAATTGCCAAAAAAGATTTTGCCGTAATCGAATTTAACCTGACACCAGAATCAGTAACTGACATGATTAAAAAATATGACGGCCTTGAATTGATTCCGGGCGATAAGGATTCTTACAAAGAAATTCACACCGTGTATATGAAATTCAAAAAAGCCAGAACCAAGACTGATAAGCGGAGAAGGGAGCTTGGAACTGAGGCAAGGAATTTTGTATCCACAGTCAACTCCAAAGCCAAGGATTTGATTGAGCCATTGGCTCCTTACGAACAGAAGTTTAAAGAAATGCTCGATGAAGAAGATCAGAGAGAAGCTAACATTGAAATTGAACGGCAAGCACAACTTGATTATCTCATGACAGATCTTCAAAGCAAGTGTGAGTTGGGCCTTAATTATAACAGATCAGCAAAAGACATTCAGGTTGACCTTGACAAGCTCCAGAATATCAAAATCACAGATGAATTTCAGGAACGGGAACCAGATGCACTCGATATGCTCACCGATGGAATTGTTAAAACTGGTGAAGCACTTGCTGCCCGGATTCTTTTTGAGAATGAACAGGCACGGCAGGAGCAAATCAGAAAAGAAAATGAAGCTGCTGCCAAAAAACTTGCTGATGAAAAAGCTGAATTTGCAAAAAAACAGGCTGAAGCCGAAAAGGTCAGAAAAAAGGAAAAAGCGGCTGAAGATAAAAAAGCTGCTGAAAAGGCTCAAAAATTGCGTTTTAAAGAGGATAAGATCAAAAAGGATGCTGCTGCACTCAGGAAGAAGGAGAAAGAGATAGAGGCACAAGAGCAGGCTCAGAAATTAATGGAATACCGACAATCTCTTATCCCAGAAGCATTAATTATGGACGAATCTTTTGAAAAAGCCAAGGAAGCTGACCTGAAAGCTGCTGAAAAGTTGCGTAAAGCCAAACTTGCCAAGGATAAGAAACGGGCGAAGCTTATTGTGGCTGATCAGAAAATAATTGAAACGGTTTCCAATGATTTTTTAACATTCGTTTCTGAAATTCATACTCCTTATCTCCAAACACCAGAGGCAATAGAACTTCATGCTAAATTTAAAGAAGGGCTGAAGGATGTTGTTGCTGTTTTTAAAGTTGGTGGAATTGAGCTATGAAGATAAGTTTACTTTCTGATGCCCCACATCACAATCTTGCTCTGATGAAAATATCTGCATACCACAAAGCTGAATGCGATGAAGTAATGCTTAATGCCCCTATTTTTCCTGCTGATTATACCTATGCTTCAATCCTGTATGAAAGAAATAAAAATGAATTTGTGGCAGACGAATATGGTGGCCCAGTTTTTAGCGGAAGTGTTCTTCCTGATTATATCAATGAGATGAAACCCGATTATGATCTATACGGGTATAATTTCAGTCTAGGATATACTTTTAGACCATGTTTCAACACCTGTGATTTTTGTTATGTTCCGAAAATGGTTCATCCAGACGTTGAGCATCATAGCATCTGGGAATTTCATAATTCTGAATTTAAAAACATTTTGCTCCTCAATAACAACACATTCCAAGATCCACGATGGAAGGAAACCTTTGAAGAAATATGGGATGCAGATTTAACGGTTGAGGATGCTAATGGGTATGATTTAAGGTTGCTTGATGAAGAAAAGGCAGAGGCTCTGAAAAAAACCAAGTGGCTGAAATGGTGTTTCTTTGCATGGGACAGAATACAGGATGATGCCTTGATGATCAGAGGATTAAAAATTGCTCGAAAGTATAAACTTAGAACCAGAATTTATGTTCTATGCGGATATGACACAACGCTTGAAGAAGATTTCTACAGATGCGAAAAAATCATTAAGTATAAATTTGACCCATACATAATGCCATACCTTGGCAAGACAAAGGCAAGCAAGAGGGCAAGAGCTTTTAAGCGGTTTATGGATACATTCTCATGGCGAAAATATAAAACCATTGCAGAGGGGTGGAATAATTACAGGTATAAGATATGATTTTTGAAGAATATAAAACCAAGCACCCATTAACCAAAATGCAGTACCATAGAAAAGCGGTTGACCTAATCCGTGAACACGCTTTTAAAGCTGGTATGCCTGATAACAAAATGACCAGATCCCAAAAGCAGAATGCGTACATGTGGGGAGTAGTCTACAAAACAATCGGTGCAGAGCTTGGATATCTGCCAGAGGAAATCCATCAGTTGATGCAGAAACAATTCTTGAGTTATGAAAATCTGGGAGAAAAATTTGTCAAGTCAACAACAAGACTGAACACAAAGCAGATGGAAGAATATCTGGAAAATGTCAGGCGATTCGCAAGCATGGAATTGAATATACTTGTGATGCTGCCGAATGAAACTGAGTGGAATTGGAGTGTGAAATGATAGGTGTATCCAAAAATAAAAACGATAAGAGCTTTTGGGCATATTCAAAGGTAACACACAGCTTGCCAAGGAACACAGACGGGTGCAAGAAATATAGGCAGAAATTTGATTTCATATTTGGGCTGAAGAAGTTCATCAGAATGCGGAGATACAAAGGGCCAGATGGTGAAATTAGACGTACTGTTGAGATTGAGATTTAATTATTTTAAATGATGTATTTAACGGATAACACACTGCTGTCTGAAGCAATTCGGATCAGGATGGGCCTGAGAATGGGGCAACAGGGTTGCACATAATAAAATAATGAACACGGATGTGGGAGGGGTAAAACAGGGTGAAATGTTGTGCGTGAAGCAACAGGGCTGGTACGCAATGGGGCTAACCAGTTCTCTCCCACACCGGTTATCATAATATTGGAGCGGACTTATGGAAATTAAAGAACAGATTGAAAGAGATTTAAAGTATTGGAAGGCCTCCGAGAAAAAACACCACGGCGATGGAAACACCTATCTTGCCGGTATCTGTCAGGGCAGTATTGATGCCTACACGACGGCCCTTAATTATTTCAACCAGTCGTCCAATGTCTGCAACTGCCCCCAGGGTAGCCTTTGTGAGTTTTTTAAAGACGATGAGTCTTGTCAATACGGTAAAATATAGCGTCAGTGAGCCTATTAGCCGGACAACTAAATGATGTATATACCATAATGGAAGGAAAATAAAAAATGAGTGCAGAATTTAAAGAAAAATTTATTGTAATAAATAGAAAACATTTGGATGAATTGAACAAAGAATATGATGTTGACGTTTTTTTTGAAGCCTTAAAGCAGCTTGATTTACCTGATAATAAATACATCGTGTGCAATCAGGATGAAAAATATGCTCATAAAATTTTAGCAATTATCTTGCAAGGTGAAAACCTTAAAGAAGCTGATAAAATTTGCAGAAAAAATGCGGCCAAAAATTATAAAGGTCGTTAATCTATATAATATATTAAGATTAACCAAGGAGAAATAATGATAGGCAATCCAAAACCAGACATAGAAAGACTCAAAAAGCCGTCTAAGGCATGGACAGTAAGGGTTGATGAACTTTATGATAGGGAAGCCCATGTATGTCAGGGGTGTGGAAGGTTATTGAAAAGGAATGAAGCATCCCCGCACCATATCAAGACAAGAGGTGCTGGTGGTGGGGATGAATTATCTAATCTCGCTTTGCTGTGTGGGTTTGGATGCCATACCAAAATTGATAGTGGAGAATTGATTATTAAAAAGGAGATAATATGATAGAAGATTTCAAGCAAAAGCTAAAAGAATCTGGAAAATCGCTCTCATGGTTCCACAGGAAATATTTACGCAAGCAATTAAATTTCACTTATTTCCAGCAGCAGATTCACACTGGGGAGATTCAGAGTAATGTCTTGGATGCTATTGAAAGTTATCTGGGGGGAAAATAATGCTACCACAAAAAGAAGAAAAGCTGGTCGATTTGGGTTATAAATAAAACATTGACTTTGTTTTTTTATCGGTATAGATTATTATTATAGAATAACAAACAGGGAGATAAAATGAAAAGTAAAGTACAGAGATTTAAGGCAAAAATGAGAACAGAGGGTAGATCCTTTAAGTGGTTTCATAAAAACTATCTTTCAGGGGTCACTTACCCTTATTTTATAATTCAATTAAATGAAGAAGACCGGATAAATACAGAGGTCATGGAAGCTATTGAAAATTTTATAAAGGAGTAGTCATGGCTAAAAACAAACTGATTAACAGTGGTTTTTGGAGTGATCCTTTTATAGAAGAATTAACGCTTCAAGAAAAAGCCATGTTCTTATACTTCATAACAAATGAGTTGGTATCTTTGTCTGGGGTATATCCTATCACAAAAAAAAGGATCTGTTTTGATACAGAAATAGAATTAAAACAGCTTGAAAAAACCATCAAATTGTTTTCACAGGCAGACAAGATTTTTTGGGTTGATAACCATATTATTGTTACAAATTTCCTAAAATACCAGAAACCGAACCCAAAGATGATGATTGCTATTAAAAATGAAATATTCAGGTTTCCAAAGAGTATCTTATTGTTTTTAAAGGATAAAACAAATAAACCCAATAGCCTATACATAGGCTATCCAGAAATCAGAAAGGCTATAGATACCCACCTAAAAGATATAAACATAAACATAAACAATAATAAAGACACAAAAGACACAAAAGACATAGAAGAAATACCAGATCCTGAAAAGCCAAAATCAGTTCCAAAAATCAATTACAATTCAACCGCAGAAAAAATATATTCACTATATCTTGCCGAAATTCAACCAAAGCTAAAGACCAAACAAAGGTCAGTTAAAAATATTGAAACATGGCTTAATCGTGGTAGAACTGAAAGGTATTTAATTTCTGCTTTTCGTAATTATAAAAACGACATGCCAAAAGATCCTCAGTACCGGAAAAATCCTGCAAACTTTTATGGGTTAAATGAGGATTATTGTTTTGATTTCTTGCCAACAAATTATGGTGCAGAATCTGAAGATAATCAACATGCAAAAGAAGAGAATCTTAAAAAGTTTCGGAGAATGGATGATGAAACATTAAATCGTTATGCAATGTCTGGAAATACACTGGCATTTGAAGTTTTAAGGGAAAGGGAGATAGCTATATGAAATATTTATTAGTTGGTGGTTGCGGTGATGGTAAAGTTGTCGATTTTAAAGATGACAGAAATGTTTCATGGTGAAAATGAAAAGTTTTATATATTCGTTCATTCAGAATTAACAGTTGATGAAATGGTTGCGATGTTGATTAAAAACTATAATCCAAAAAAGGAGAAATAATGGCACAAGAACCTCATTTTAATGGCCCAGACTATGACCCGAAATTAGATCATAAAAGATTAACAAAACAAATTGGTAGAATTTATGAAGTTATGATTGACGGGAATTGGAGAACATTAGATGAAATTAATTTTTTAACCAAAGACCCACAGGCTTCAATTTCCGCTCAATTAAGACATTTAAGGAAGAAGCGGTTTGGTGGTTATATTGTGAATAAAAAGAGAAGGGGTGTTGAGTCGGATGGGTTATGGGAATACAGGTTAACGAGTCCTGAAATAAATTACTGCTCACACTGTGATGGTATTTGTGCTGGCAAAACAATCTTTTGTGAAGGATAAATTATGACTCCATACGAAAGAACAACCAAAGTCCTAAGATTCAAAGGATTGGTCAGAGGCATCGGTTATGACAAAGGCGAGAAATGGTTTCCACCATCTAAGAAATATCCAAGAGGTCATAATGAAGATCTATTTTCCATAATTGATCTGGTTGTGTTGGATAATGGGATTGTAGGTATCCAATGTTGTGGTGGGTCAGGTGACTACATGAAACATATCAGGAAGCTCAGAGATGAAAAGAGGGTCAATACCATGCAGTGGCTTAAAAACGGTGGCAAACTGCAAATCTGGGCATGGAGAAAGCTGAAAAAGGTAAGGGGCAAGAAAGCAACACACTGGGTTCCAAGGATAGCTGATTTTTATTTGGAAGCTGGTGAAATTTATGTGAAGGAGAGAAAATGAAACAACACCCTATTTTATTTAAACCTGAAATGGTGAGGGCCATATTAGATGGAAGGAAAACCCAGACAAGAAGGGTCTGTAAAATTCAACCACCAGAACCTTATTACAGGCTCAATACCCTTTTAGATACAACCCAAAAAGCAAACAAGAAGAATATAGGAAAATATTTTTGGGATTATGAATATTGTGAACCAGAATATTTTAGATGCCCATATGGGGAAAAGGGATCTATCCTCTGGGTTCGGGAAACAACTTGTATTGCACCAAAAAGATTCGCTAATCCAGATGATTCTTGTGTCAAAGACTATGATGGCGATTTAAGATATGTTTCATATAAAGCAGATGGGCATGGAGAGAGTGCCATGAGGGATTATGGCTTAAAATGGACTCCATCAATTCATGTACCTAAATGGGCAGTGAGACTCTGGTTAAAAGTAAAGGATATCAGAGTGGAAAGGTTACAGGATATTTCTGAAGAGGATGCCTTGGCAGAGGGAATACGACTTATGGAACCGTACAGCACAATGTCAGGCCAGGCTTTTTATGGTGTTAAACAAGGAGGTTATGACGTATATGCTCCGAACGCTTATACAAGTTTTTTTCGGTTATGGGATTCAATCAACGGCAAACCCAGAAAAGATGGAACTGATATTTCTTGGAAAGCAAATCCTATGGTTTTCGTAACTGAATTTGAGAAAACTGATAAGCCAAAAACAGTTTAGTACGTCTAAACGGCAATTTTAAAAAAAGGTAAGGGTAGGTGTATATGGAAGATGTTGTTTGCTATGTTTGCGGTTTAAAAATAGAAGGTTCATCCAAACAAAGAACCGGAAGACCGGTTCAACTCCATAAAGAGTGCAGAGAACTCAATAATGCTGTTTCTTTGCTTTATAATCGCATAGCAAAGTTCAAAAAACAGAAACCATTGAAAGAAAAAAAGAACCAGATAAGACGGACTTTGTGGAATATGGCTAATGGGTTAAATTAAATAAAGGAGAAAATAATGGAAATGAAATTTAGAGCATTCGACAAAACAACAGGAAGTATGATTTATAATCCACTTGGGTTCCCAGGATTATATCCAACAAGTTCTTTAATGCTATGCACAGGATTTAAGGACAGACAAGGAATAGAGATATACGATGGTGATATCCTAAAAGCAACCGCAGACGATGTGTTCAATCATTCTTTCATCTACAGCATCGGATTCCAAGACGGCAGCTTTGTGATAAAAGATCCAGGCAGGGAGTCGGTTGATTCAATTTTTGGGATGGGGGATACTTTGTCTGAGGATGAAGTTATTGGAAATATTTATCAGGATAAACACTTACTGGAAGGAGAATAATGAAATTCATAACAAAGATATGTGAAATGTGTGAACAGGAATATCAGGGTTATAAACCAATCACAAAACAGAAGCACTGCAAGAAATGCCAGAGGAAAATACACGCTGCATATGTCAAAGAAAATAACCGGAAACGATTAAAAATACTGGAAGAGGAAGCAGCTAATATATTGAATTGTCGCAACTTTATTTGGTGCGGATTCTGCGTTAAACCCATGTTTGATTGTCGGGCTTATCACAGATCTGGACAATGAATTAAAAGGAGATTAAAATGGAAACCATAGTATGGATAATCAGATCAGTTTTGTTGACAACAGGAATAATCGTATGGGTATTTTTTGGAACCATAATAACACTATTCATAATCAGCTTAATCAGAAACTGGGAAGGTTGGAGAGGGGGTAAGAATTGGTGGTGGATCTCGCATGGCGGCAATTAAAAACCATCCAACAAAACGTGAACCACCCGAATGTGCGTGAGAAATTAGAAACCACAGTAGAATTAACGGGGATTATAATCCTCTTTAAAAAATCTGAACCGCCCAGGGTGTGCCTGGGAATCGAAAACCATAGGGAGAATTTTAATGAAACATAAGGTCAAAAGGTGCAAGGAATGCTTCAAATATTATCTTGGTGTTGATTATATCGGGAACCGGGTAAATGGATATTGTTCAGCCAAGTGTGAAGATTACCGCAATAATATCATTAAAAATCTTGACCCAAGAATAGCTGGCAACGGAATGAGCTATCTTGAGTTGAAGGGTGAACCAGATCCTTCTTGACATTATATCTAAAAAACAATATATTGTTAATATGCTACGGATTAAAAATAACAATTACAATTTTGGGTTCACGCCTTTTTTAAAAGTCGTATCCGTAGCAGGAGTCCAAAAACCCATAAAGCTCCATCTGCCTGAAATGGTTTGTGGAGCTTTTTTATTTCTCTTGTCGGTCTTTGATGTCGGACTATCTTGGTCTGTAAAACTCGGTTACCAAGATAAAACAGGCAAAATGTCACATCCTTTTAACAGCATCCTAAGTTTTATTGGTCAAAAATCTGGATGAATAAGTATCTATATTGGAAACAATATAGTGGTTTGGCTAAACCATCCCAAAATAGCTGGTGCGGTTCTTCAGGCTCCCGGTAATTAGCCTACCTGATAATGACAAGAGAAAGACTAAGTTTTAAAGCAATCTGGTATAGGTGACAACGGACATCAAAAGACAGGTATGCAAAAAATCGAAAACCATACCACACGGCATGAGAAATTATCAACCATACTGACACGCACCACGGCACATGCAGGCATCTGATCAGAAAGATTCTGGCTTGAGCAAGCCCCGGCATGATTACCGGGGCATTTGGGTTAACCTTTTATTGTTTCAATGCGTTCATGCAGAATTTCGATAAGTGTTCCATTGTTTTCAGGAATAGGATTGTTCTCAAATTCATCAATCACGATAAACAAAGCATCTATTATATCCTGTTCATCTTGAGTCATTTTTTATTTGCTCCTTTTAATTATCGTAAGTTCTTCCGGTGAAAAGACTGTTGGAATTAAAGAATTATCACTATATACAACAATAGAACCATGTCTGCCGTTGTTAGGTTGGACTCCAACAACTACATATTTTTCATCGTTGCTCTGAACCATATCACCAAACTTGAAATCATCACAAGTGAGAGGTAATGCCCTTTTATGCCTATATTCTGACAAAGCCAGCATAATAATTCCAACTGGATTTTTCTGTGCCTTGAGCCATTGAACCATGCCTTTCGGTAATTCTGTTGTGAATTTCATTTCATCTCCCTTATATAATTGATTTGATTGCTCTGATGTTTGACCTTTTGCCATTCTTTTCGATGTTCAGTCTGTAGTAAAAATTTTTACAGGATATATCCAAGGACTGATTGATTTCATATTTAGTTCCATTAAAATTAAAAACCAGATTATAATCAAATTCTTGTCTACGTCTTGAGCTTGCATTGCCTGTCTGAGTCCAGAAATAGCATCCCTGATATTTTTCATGGTCAGTCAGGACTCCCTTGATTTCTTTTCTGATTTTTTCGCCTGTTTTGTTGTCTAAACTTTTTAGATTTCTTTTGAATTCCATTTTGCTCTCCCTTAAATTAAGTTAATGTTCATATACATATGATGTATTGCATATCCCGTGCCAAGAAGTAAAATAATAACAATGCCCATTTTATAGGGTTTTCAAAGCTTAGCAGAATAAAAGAATATTTAAAATGTTACAATTTTTGGCAAAATCTCCGTAAATTGTCATGTTTGATAAAAATCTGAACCACCCTGACCTGTCTGAAAAATTAAAAACCACCCAAAGGTAGCCCAGAAATTAAAAACCATCGGAACAATTTTGAAAATCAAAAACCACCCGGCAAAATGTGAACCACCTTGATATGGTTCAAAATTAAAAACCGTAGAGGTCTGTCTGAAAAATTTTCGACCGTAGGAGAATTTACCAACCGTAGAGGTTTGCATACCAATCCGACTGAAAAAAATTCTGACTACCACAGAGTGATACTACCACAAAGTAGCATTGCCACAGGGTGGTACTACCACAGGGTGGTATTCAAACCCAGGTTCCCAGGTTTTTGGGCTGGCAGGATCCAGGTCAACAGGAAACATCCCAGCAGGATCCAGGTCAACAGGATTGATCAAATTATGATCCGATTCAAAAAATAAAAAAATCCGGCAAAATTAATTACCGGATTTTTTGTTAAAATTTTATTACTTTCAAAAACTTCAATTAAAATATTTTTCCTTCTTCAGTGAATTCAGTTTCATTTGCTTCAAAGCCTTCAGACAAATATTCATCTGCCTGCATCCATTCATAGCTATCGAATTCGGTATAATAGTCTCTATTTTCTTCTAATGCCTTTTCTTTTGATTCTTCACTCAATTCATTAAACTGATAAACTTTTGTTTTGTGTATTCTCATTGTTCACGCCCCTTGTTTATGGTTATTAGTTAAACACTCAGAAAAGGCTATAAACCTTAATTTATAGCCTTCATTTAATGTTTAATTAATCAGAAGTATTGTATTATAAAACTGTCATCATTTACCATTATGACCGAAGTATGGTTATAAATATCTTCTATAGTTTCAAAGTCTTCGCCATATTGACCTTGAAACTCTTCAAGATCTTCATATTCAGTATATTCACAACAAATTGCAATAACATCTAGCTCAATACTGCAGCCTGTCTCTTCTTCATAATCTTCAAAATAATCATATAAAGCATTCAAGCCTTCATATGTAAAATTGTCTTCTCTGTCATAATTTTTAAAAGCGTCGTGAAAATCCCATTTTGTTATTGACTGTTTCATGGTTTTATTTCCTTTTTTTTATGATGTTATGCTGCTATTGCCTTGCAGTTCCAGTTCAAAGATAAATCAAGATGGTTAATAACCCAGTGACGGGCTTCCTCATAGTCAATAAAATACTTCACATAAAACGTCCGATTTAATTCATTGCAAATAAAAAATTTAATCATAATTAAAAACCCCCTATAATAAGGTAAATAACAAGAATGCCGATATAACTGCACCCTATAATTGCCATTGCCATAATCAAACTATCGATCAATAATTCTACTCTTTTAAAAAATTTTATCATTTCTAAAGCCTTTTAATATGAATGTTATAAGTATTGAAGTATCTATGGTGGTTCCCGCCTGAGATATAATCATTATAATGTTCTATGTTCTCTTGTTCTATTCTTGACATGAGAAAATGTGGAAAATGCTCTTCACAATAGCCAATGACATAATCTATTGCGTCTTGGGTGCAATCAGCATTGACTACGAACTCAAAGCCTTGGGCCGTTACCAGTATACGATAGTCATTATTCCAAAAACTGTTTTGATAGTCATCTTTGTTAGGATAGTTTATTCCAGTTAAATCTTTCATGTTTGTTTTCCTTTTTTTATGGGTTTTTGTTTTCATATTATAATGTATAGCAATATTCATACCATTATATACATATTATACATATTTATTTTATATGCAATAAATACAGGTATCTTGATCAAAATATAAAGCCAGTCAAAAAAAACAAAAAACCCAGAAAAATATAAACCATTACAATTTTCGGCAAAAACTCCGCAAAATGTCATATCAATACATCTTGATATTAGAATATCAATATACCTGGATATTATGGAATTCAATAAAGATTGATATTAAGCATATCAATATCCGTTGATATTATGGAAAACAATATACCTGGATATTAGGAAATAAATGTACCAGCAAAAATCCGGGCAACAAAATTTGATGCCAACAAAATATGATGTTTTTGCTCCAAAAAATTGTACTCCAAAATTTGTAGGTGTCACATTGTGGTAGCTCCAAAAAATGTAGCCTGGCGTGTCCGGAGGGGCGGGGCGGGGCTGATCATACCAGTTCTCACGAAAATACCGATTCCGCAGCACAAATTTTCCCTGATGCAGTTTAAACTTTTTCATGAAATGGCTTGACAGATATCAATGTATGTTGATATGTATATGTATCGGTTTTATTAATGATTAAAGGGAGAGCGAAATGCCAAAAAGTAAAGTGAGGAAAAAACGGTTAAAGGACGGTTTATTTTTGTCGGAAAGGGTGCTTGCAGAGGCTCCATTAGCGGTTCAGGTGGCATCGTGGTGATTAGAACGCCTGATAGTAGATCTGGGATGAAAGGTATCACTATTCGGAAAAGAATGGGAAGGTTGTAAAATATAAACAATTAAAAGGGAGAAGGAAAATGAAAGTAAGAGATTTGAAAGACAAAGTTTATGAGCAAGTTGAATCCGAAAATAAAGCTGCCATAGAAAACCTTTTAGCCGAAAGGATAAGGGAGATAAGTGCTATAAGGGTCTGTTTGAGAAAGGCAGAAAAAAGTTTGGAAGAACTCATGGAAATGGATGTTGAAGATGTTATACTCTTATAACCGCTTCAAGGTTATTGGGGCAGGCGATAAGATTGTCTTGATAACCGATGGGGAAGATGGTCAGACCGGATATGTTATAAATAATCCATTCTTTGATTCGATGACAATGCATGACTATTCTACTTTTGAACATGATATGTGGGGTGGTAGAAATTTAATACCAGGGCGGAGAACTTCTGAAATTATTTTAAAAGCAGGCGAAATTGAAACTGTGACCGGCCCTGATTTAGAAAAATTGTATGATCCGGTTATGCAAAAATCAGTATTGGATTTAATGAAAATTGTTAATGTGAAAATAATGCACCGGAAGTAAAAAAGGAGTAAAAGATGGGTTGTTTATGTAAGAAATGTGGGTACAAATGGATATCGCTTGTAGCCAAACCGAAGGTCTGCCCTGCCTGTAAGAGCTATACATGGAATAAAGACAGGATTCGGGGCAAGAAGAAGAAGACGGCATAGTCATGCCAATAACGCCTAATCGTCCGTGCCTGAAGTGCAAGTCTACCCTTACGAGGGAAACGTATTGCTCTGTCTGCAAGCCGATAATGGAAGCAAGGAAGAAGGCTAAATGGCGAGAGTCAGATAAGTTTCGTCCCAATTCATATCAGCGTGGGTATGATTCTGTATGGGTGAGGGCAAGGAAAATGTTTTTGCGTAGGAATCCGCTTTGTGCGAGGTGTGCTGAGTCTTCAAGGATAAAGGTTGCAACTCTGGTGCATCACAAAAAGCCTGTTGATGATTATCCTGAGTTAAGGTTAGATCCGCAGAACATGATGGGTTTGTGCCGGGATTGTCATGAGATTATTGAGGGGAGAAAAAGATGGGAATTGTAAAAAATGACAAGTTATTTAGGGTTAATCTGAAAGGTATGTATGGAACCGGTTGCGGAATTAAGTATCATCAGTCTTATGTGGTAGCAAAGACGATGGATGGGGCTTATAAAAAAGTCAGGGACTATCTTGACGGTGCTGACCTTGGCTTTTCTTCTGATCGTGAATTAGATTCTATTGAACTGATTGCAGAAGATTGTGAGTATACAGATGTCAGAACAAGACTATTCCAGTGATAAAACAGGTGGCATATTACTACTGAAAAAAAAGACTTTCCATAACAAATTAAGGAGTTTACAAAATGGGATATTTAACGCTTAGAAAAGTAAAAGATTTGCTTGGGCATATAAAAAATGGACAGGCTGGGTGTTGCGGTACTCATCATATTTATTCTCCGCAGATTAACCAGAAGAGAGTGGATGATTTATATTTAGAAGTTAGCAATTTATTAACAAGGCCATGCAATAGTCCAAGGTGCAAAATTTATATCAGCGATCCATGTGACGATTGCGGATATTGTGACTGGAGAACCTTATAAGGAGCGAATCATGGGCAATCCTAAATTACCAACAAATATAAAGCAGCTAAAGGGAACTTTACAAAAATGCCGACAGCCAAAGAACGAGCCTCACCCAGATCCAAAGATCCCTACTCCACCGAAGTTTATGTCAGATGAAGCCAAGAAAGAGTGGAATCGAATATCGGTAGAGTTATACAAAATGGGACTGCTGTCTGAAATGGATCGGGCATCCCTTGCACTTTATTGTCAAAGCTGGGGCAGAATCCTTCAGTATGAACAAAAAGTTAGAGAGGAAATTGATCAGGATGAAATCTATAAGCTGCTGCGAGTTCTTGCCAGAGAGTACGACAGTGCGAGAAAGTTCCTGACTGAGTTTGGAATGAGTCCTGCATCAAGGTCAAAGATTTCTGTGAAGAAGAAGTCGGGCAAAACTAATCTTTTTGATAAATATTAAATGGGAGATTAAAAATGGACGAAAAAAGATTGACGGCAAAAGATTTAAAGGAAATTGACGAAATTCATTTAGATAAACAATCCGTAGAGAATACGTTCAAGACTGCAATGTATTATCATTCTAACCGTGTAAACGAATTGATAAAAAAAGAAAGAAAGTGGTGGGATGATTTAATAGAAAGGTTTGGTTTAGACAAAACAATTCCATGGACTATTAATAGGGCAGGCAATTATCCAACTGTTTGCGAAAAGGTTGATGAAAATTAAACTTAGGGGATTGTATGAAAACATATCTGGGAAAATTAAAGCCATGTCCGTTTTGTGGTAGCGAAAGGTTAAAACTACATCAAGACTCAGTTGCTATTTATTGCAAGGATTGCCCTGGTGGTGTTGAGGATTGGGAGATTGGAATAGAAGAACTAATTAAGGCATGGAATACAAGGCTGAATGAAGACTCCTCTATCGAATAAAGCGAACAAATACGCTAAAGATTGTGTTTCAGGCAAGATAAGTGTCTGTCTCCAAGTCCAGCAGGCTTGCCAAAAGCATCTGGATGATCTGGAAAGGTCTAAGAAAGATTCATACCCATATAAATTTGATAAAGAAAAATCCGAAAGGTTTTTATCATTCGCTGAGTTGCTATCCCATGTAAAGGGTAAATGGGCTGGGACTAAACTGAAGCTGGAGCCGTGGCAGTGTTTTTGTTTTGGTATTCCGTTCGGGTGGATAAGGAAAGATGATGGCACGAGAAGATATACTGAAGTTTTTTTGTTAATACCCCGTAAAAATGGGAAAAGTGTCTTGGGAGCAGCAGTCGGTCTTTATATGTTTTCTATTGATGGTGAGCAGGGAGCAGAGGTTTATAGTGCAGCAGGATCAGAAGCACAGGCATTTGAGGTATTCCGTCCAGCTTGGCTCATGGCAAAGCATGAGTCTGATTACAGGAATCGGTTTGATATAGAATTAATGGGAACAAACAAAAATCCGGGTAATATCTATTCTTTAAGTTCTGGTTCACGATTTGAAACGGTTATCGGGAAGCCAGGTGATGGAGCCAGCCCACATTGTTGGATACAAGACGAATTCCATGAAGCCAAAAATTCAGATTCATACGATACAGGGAAAACAGGCATGGGTGCAAGAAGTCAGCCTATGATGTGGGTTGTAACTACTGCCGGGACAAATACTGCATATCCATGTTATTCTCTACAGAAACGATGTGAGAAAATTTTAAATGGAACGATATCAAACGATGAAATATTCTCAGTAATTTATACGATAGACAAGGATGACGATTACACAGATTTCAAAGTTTGGAAAAAAGCCAATCCCAATTGCGGTGTTTCAGTATCAGAAAGATTTCTCCGCAGTCAGCACAAAATTGCCCTTCAGGATAAAACAAAACAAAATATTATAAAATGCAAGCACCTCGATGTCTGGAGTAATGCCGGGAGTGCATGGATGAACATGGTTGAATGGGAAAAGTGTTATGATCCTGAGATATCTTTGTCTGATTTCCTTAATCACCCTTGCTATATCGGATTGGATCTGGCTTCAAAGATTGATGTTGCCGCCAAAATGTATTTGTTCAAAACTGGTGATGACTATTATCTTTTTTCAAAATACTGGATACCAGAAGAACGAACATTTGGTGAGGATATGGCACACTATTCAGGGTGGGTTTCGGATGGGTATATGGAGTCAACGTCAGGCTCAAGGATTGATATAGAGCATATTCAGGATACAATTAAGCAGGATGCCAAGGATTTCGACTTATCAGGGTCTGAGAATGGTGGTGGAGAGGTTTGTAATGATCCTTGGAATGCCCAGCAATTAATCACAAATTTGCTGAATGAGGATATTGAATGCGTGGAGATAGCCCAGACAGTCCAAATGCTGTCAGAGCCGATGAAGGAGATAGAGGCACTCGTTAAGTCAGGCAAGCTCCACCATGATGGGAATCCTGTGACGTACTGGATGATTGCCAATATTTGTTGCCGGATTGATAAAAAAGATAACGTATTCCCGTTTAAAGAAGGCGAAGAAAACAAGATTGATGGTGGTGTTGCATTTATCACTGCTATGTCAAGGGCAATGTATGATACCAATCAGGTGAGCATCTACGAATCGAGGGGTGTGGTGGTACTATGAAAGTAACAAAGTTTTTCAATCATGATTTTTCAGACGGTAATTTTAATCTGTTCGATAAACATGGGAACAAGATTTATTCAGAGTTTTATAATGGATGGTGGGCAAAATTCAAATACGATTCAAATAGAAACCAAATCTTAAAAGAAGCATCAGACGGATTTTGGTCAAAGACAGAATATGATTCAAGCGGAGAAGTGATTAGTTATAGATGTTCTGATGATGGGTATAAGGAAGGTGCATCATGAAAGATCTACCGAACAAACCAAATCTAAGAATAAACGAAGTATCATCATTTTTCCGGGTGACTCCACGGACAATCAGGCTCTGGATCGAAAAAGGATTGATTGATGCCTATCGAGCCAATCACGGCATTCTGATTAAGCGTGAGGACGTTTTGAGGCATTTAGTTAAGATTGAGAAAAAATAATGCTTGACATGGGTATATAGATATGTATAATAAGTAGCTATGTATGCAGATCAAAGCGTGGCATGGCATGGCCTGGTGGGGTGAGGTCGGGCATGGTATGGTCTGGTGATGTATGGTGCGGTAGGGTTTTTAACAATAATTTAATCGGGAGAAAAAAAATGGAACCAGAATATATACCAATGGAAGAAGCAAGACCAATGTGGGGTCAGGTAGTAACAAAAGTTGTTGAACGGTTTGAATCTGACTCTTACGGTTTAATAATGACACACGAAGAATTAAAACATCTTATGGATATTCAGCCTGCAAAAACAATAGAAGAATCTAAAAAAGAGCAACTTGATTATATGTCAGGTCTTGGCAAGGCGAAAGATGTTCTCCTTGATGATTATAATCTATGCCTTTTTTCTGTCATAGGTATTGGGTATCAAGTTTTGCATCCTAATGAACAAATTGTTAAGGGTGCTGATTATTATTTAAAAAAATCGCAATGTGCAATGTCACAATCTATGAAGGTTTTGGCAAATGTTGATTCAGAAATGCTTGATTCAGAAGGTTCACAGTTGAGAATATCTAAAATTAACAGGGCAGCATTTATTAAGGCAGCATTCAGGAAAAGGATGACCCCAAGGATACCAAAGGCTGAACAAAAAAAGATTGGATAATTTCTTCACTTTAACAAAAACCACAAAAGCCGATTATTAATTTAGTCGGCTTTTTTATTTCTGCAACAAACTTCCACTTATTTCTTCTAATTTCACTCTTTATTCTAAATTCACACAGCACACCCTTGACTATATAAGCTGATTAAACATACATTCTGGACTATATATAGTATTTACAGGAGGTCTGTTATCGGTATTCTCAGTACTTTTAAGGGGCTGTTTAACGCAAGCAGGGTAACCGATGAAAAGATGTGGGACTCTGCTTTGTGGCGTTTTGCTGGTCAGGAATCTCAGTCTGGCGAGGACATCACGGAAGAAACAGCCCTAACCTATTCGGCAGTATTCAATGCAATATCTTTAATTTCCCGTACCATAGCTTCTTTGCCGTTACATTTAATGCAACGCAAGGGTAAAGACACCAATCCTGCAACAACTCACAATTTATATCGTGTAATGCACTCAGTATCGAATCCTTATATGACTGCGATGGTCTTGAGAGAGGTCATGATGGCTCATGTTCTTGCTTGGGGCAACAGTTATTCTGAGATTGTGAGAAACGGTGCAGGAAGGATTATTCAGCTATGGCCTATCACTCCAAACAGGGTTCAGCCACAAATGGTTGATGGTGAGCTTGTTTACGAGATCAAAGTCGGCAGTGAAACCAAAGTAATGTCCAGAGATAAAATTTTGCACATTGCAGGACTTGGTTTTGACGGATTTGTTGGCTATTCTGTGATAAGCATGGCGAGAAATAGCATTGGTCTTGGCAAGGCAATGGAATCTTTCGGCTCTTTATATTTCGGACAAGGCACTCATCCGGGTGCTGTTGTCTCCCATCCAAGTAAATTATCCGCAGCAGCACATAAGAACCTCAGCGATTCACTCGTTACTGCACACTCAGGGTTGGGCAAGGCACACCGATTAATGCTGCTTGAAGAGGGCATGAAGATCGAAAAGCTTGGTATTCCACCAAATGACAGTCAGTTTATAGAGGGTCGGCAGTTCCAGATCCCTGAAATAGCACGATGGTTCAATTTGCCACCGCACAAACTTAAAGATTTAACCAAATCATCATTTAACAATATTGAGTCAGAACAGATTTCTTATGTTACTGACAGCTTGCTCCCTTGGTCTGTATGCCTTGAGCAGAACTATGAAATGCAGTTGTTGACTGAACAGGAATACAAGGCTGGATTCTATTTTAAGCATGTTTTTGAAGGTCTTTTAAGAGGCAACAGCAAAGACAGAGCAGAATTTTACAGTAAAATGTGGAATATCGGGGCAATGACAATTAATGAGATAAGAGGAAAAGAAGATTTGAATCCAGTTGAAGGCGGAGATACACATTTAGTCCCTTTGAATATGACAACTCTTGATCAGGCAGGGAAACCACAAGAAATACAAAATGTTAATGACATAAACAATTTAATCATAGAATCGGCTCCGTTAAATGGTGATTCAAGAACAACGGTTGCCCCTGGAGAAGTATTATGAGAATAAGAAACAAGAGTCTATTCAACAAGACAAAAAATCAAGCAGCTTATCGTATCGAAAACAAGGCTGGCGAAACAACAGTTTATATCTATGATGAAATAAGCTATTGGGGAGTCGATGCCCAAACTTTCGTTAAAGAGTTTAATGCCATTGATTCAGACACGATTCATCTGCGTGTTAATTCTCCCGGTGGGTCAGTTTTTGATGGAACAACTATTTTTAATGCCATCAAGCAGCACAAGTCAAAAGTCACTGCACATGTTGACGGTCTTGCTGCATCCATTGCATCTGTGATTGTTCTCGCAGCAGACGAGGTTCTGATGGCAGAAAACGCTTTTTATATGATTCATGAGCCTTGGTCTATCATGGCAGGGTCTGCTGATGAATTGAGGAAAGAAGCTGAGCTATTGGAAAAAGTCCGTGGCACGATTGCGAAAACTTACATGGACAAAACAGGGAAAGAAGAAGAAGAGATTCTTGCTTTAATGGCAGAAGAAACATGGATGACAGCAGAGGAAGCATTGGAGTTTGGTTTTATTGACTCTATTTATTCCCCTGATGAAGTTGATGATAAAGCAAAGACTCTTTTTGATTTAACAGTTTTTGATAATGTCCCTGATAAACTCAAGGGCAAAAAAGAAATAACAGCAAAAGATCTTGAGGATACATTGAGATCCGCAGGATGTACTCAGAAACAAGCAAAAGCCATTATTTCAGAAGGTTTTAAAACTGACCAACGTGACGTTGCAGTAAAACCGGATAAAAAAGTGGTAGACAAGGATCAACGTGACGTTGCTTTGCCGAAAGATCTTGTTACTGACTTGCTGGTAAGAGCCGAAACAATGGCTCCAGGCAATAATTAATTAAAAGAAGAGGTTAAAAAATGAAGACAATTACCCAATACAGGGAAGATATCGCAAACCTGATGAAAAAAGCTGGTGATATTGATGCCAAGGCAACTGCTGAAAACAGAGAGTTGGACAGTGCTGAAATCGCATTACAGACTGAAATTCTTGATGCTGTTGAAAAAACTGAAGCAAGCGTCAAGGTTCTGGAAAGAAAAGAAGCGGTTGCTGCCAGACTCAACACCCCTGCAAAACCGAAAACAGTTGTGGACACGCAGACCATTAAAATTGTTGACAGAAAAGACAAAGACAGGTTCTCCAGCTTTGGTCAGCAAATGGCTGCCGTCATGAGGGCAGGAAGTCCGGGTGGAACAGTAGATCCACGGTTGTATAATGCAGCCACAGGTCTGAACGAAACCACTCCGTCAGATGGTGGATTTCTGGTTCAGGATGACTTCTCATCCACGATTCTGAAAAATGTCTGGGATTCTGGAGTTATTCTCCCCAGAGTCAACAAGGTTACTCTTTCCGGTAACAAAAACGGCATGAAGTTTAATGGTCTTGACGAAACATCCAGAGTGGATGGCTCAAGGGCTGGTGGAATCAGAGCTTACTGGGCAGCAGAGGCAGCAGAAAAAACTGCATCAAAACCCAAGTTCAGACGAATTGAATTGAGCCTGAACAAACTGATCGGTCTTTGTTATGCCACTGACGAACTTCTTGAAGATACTTCCGCTCTTGCCCAAACGATTGAAACAGGATTTCAGGATGAGTTTGATTTCAAAATCACCGATGCAATTATAAACGGCTCCGGTGCAGGACAGCCACTTGGAATTTTAAATTCCGGTTGCATGGTTTCCATTTCTGGTGAAGCTGGTCAGGCTGCCGATACCATCGTCTATGAAAATGTCCTCAAAATGTGGGCAAGACTGATGGCAAGATCCCGGCCGAACTCAATCTGGATTATCAATCAGGACTGCGAACCTCAGTTAAATGCCATGAGTATCGCAGTCGGTACTGGTGGAGTTCCTGTTTATCTCCCTGCTGGTGGTGTTTCTGCACAACCTTACAGCACCCTGTTTGGCCGTCCAGTTGTTCCAATCGAACAATGTGCCACAGTCGGTGACACTGGTGATATCATGCTTTGCGATTTCTCCAAATACATGGCAATCGACAAAGGTGGAATGCAGTCTGATATGAGTATCCATGTTCGGTTTATTTATGACGAACAGGTATTCAGATTTGTATATCGGTTTGACGGAGAACCTCAGTTAGGGTCGGCAATCACACCGTTCAAAGGATCTAATACACTTTCTCATTTCGTGAAATTAGATGCCAGGTAAGGATCTGCACTGATTTTTAATAGATAAAATATTAACATAGAGAGGTTTAAAAATGAAATTTCCAGAAAAATACAAAGTCGTTCCGGTAGCGAGTGACATTGATTTAAACGCATCTGCTACAAACCCTTGTGACTCAATCAATATGAAGGGGTTCCACCACGCAACATTTCTGATTAACTTTCAGACCCTTGGTGGTGCTGCTGCATATGTGAATGTTCATTCCGGTGCAACCGATGGTGCATTAACATCTGCCCTCACTTTCAACTATGCTTTCATGGGTGCTGCTGCTGGTGCTGCAAATTGCGATGTTCTTGGAGTTCCTTCCACGAGTGCTGCCCTTGTTGTTGCCCATGCCACATATGACAATTATATGCTGGTTGTAGAGGTTGATGCTTCTGACATGGACATTGCTAATGGTGAAGAATGGTTGACCTTGAGCTTTCCTGATACTGCAACTGGAGCAACAGGGAATGTTTCAGTGGTCGCAATTCTTGAGCCACGCTATACTGGTTACAGGTCATTGACTGCCTTAACCTAAAAAAGTGGGGTGGCTTAGATAGCACCCCGTACATAAAGGAAGGTGAAAAATGACAATGCACATTGTTTTCCAAAAAGACAAAGACGGATATAAAAAAGATTGGTCGGGTTATGTCGAACGATCACTTGCAAGACGGTTTTGTGAAGATGGCATTGCCATTCCACACATAACACATCTTGCCAATATCCGTGCCGAAGAGAGTAAATCTGCCAACATTGTGTTGGAAAAAGAAAAAGTAGAGGTTCCCAAAAAGGTAAATTCTGCTCCGAAAAAAAACGGTAAAAAGGCAGTTAAGAAATAACATCTAAAGAAAGAGGAAGCTGACAAATGGCTAACTACGCACCATCAACAAGAGCAAGGATAGCGGATCTTATCACCGGAATGAGGGTTGATAAAGCAAGTATTGCGATTGCAGCAATATCCACAAAATCACTTTTTACTGTGGTTGGCGGCAACTGTCTTGTGGTTGGATTAATTGGTGAAGTAACCACGATTATCGAAACCAAGGCAAACAACACAAAATACATCTCCACTCCGACAACCGGTACTGCTACCGACATGTGTGCAGTTGTCGATATCACGGCACAGGAAGCCGGTGGCCTTTTAAATATTACCGGTGTTCTGGCAGATGCAGCAATTAAAGGCACTGCCGGTGCAGCAGCAATGATGGCAAACGGAATTGTTGTAGCACCCGGAACAATCGGTCTTAACACTGCTGCTGATAGTACAGGCAACATGAAATTTTCAATCTGGTATGTGCCTCTTGAAGACGGTGCATATATCGAAGCTGCTTAAATAAATCAGAGGGGTGTAAAATCCCCTCTTTAAAAATGACTTACAAATATTAGGAGTAAGTAATGACGGTACTACTCGAAACATCCATAAAAAGATTCACCGGGATATCAACAGACTCAAAACCCACCTCAGTTCCAGCAGGCTCCTATTTCTGGGAGTATGATACCAATGACGTTTATAAAACCTATGATGGAACTAATTGGCTTATTCATAATGCAAAAAGTATAACACAGGCAAGTGTTGAAACTTTGGATTTTAGTCAAGCTGTAGCTGATTATCCACTGTATACTGCAACCAGTGGTGTTGTGAGAGTTTTAAGTTTTACCCTAACCAATACAACAGATCATTCAGCGGATGCTGGTGCTTTCACTGGAATGTCAGTAATTGCAACCGATGGAGATACTACGGCTCTTGTTGCACAGGCAGCAGGGGTAAAGGCAAATTTAACAGCAGCAGCAGTTTTCACATTCTCAACTCCATTCACACTGTTAGTCGGTGAAATTATCAATTATCATGTTTATGGTGCAGCCAGTACATTAGCTGGGCCATTCGTTGTGTCTGTGACCTATCAAGTATTAACTCCTGCTGGGTATTTAGCATAAAATGTCAGATTTTTTTGAAATAGTAGTAAAGAATTTTTCTGGACTTAGCTCAGAAACCAAGCCGACTATTGCAGCAGGGAATCAAGTCCCAAATGGTTCCCGGTGGAGAGAAGTTGATACTGGGAAGATGTTTTATTTCAACCTTTCTAATGATACTTGGTATGAGGTCGGATTGAGCTTATCTGCAACTGATGTTGTTAATTATGATGCTTCAGGCAATCCTATTTCTTCACAGGAGCAAACGAATGGAGATTATCATCTTGGTGTAAGCATGGCTCAAGATGTTTATGCCGATCTTAATAATACCAACAGTACAAATCTGGCAAGTGGTGCAACATGGGCAGGAGATCCTACCTCTACGCTTGGCGTTGTAGGTTTACAATGGAGCCTTAATACAGATCAAAACTGCCTGGTATACATTGAGCAGTCAAGCGGTTCACATACTGGGTTGGGGACTGTTGCAACGAACGGGACTACGACACTCACTGGGACAAGTACAATTTTTACAAGGTCATTTGTTGTCGGAGATACAATATCGGTGGCTGGAGAAACTGACAGAATTATCGCAACTATTGTTTCAAATACAGAGCTTACAGTTACAGTTGCTTTTTCGACAACAGCAAGCGGGACAGCTTATACTCATTACCATTGGGATATAAGTTACAGCTTTGACTTCATAGCAGTTGTAGGCAATAAGGGTGAAGGCGAAACAGTACAAGCCACGCTGTCATATTGGAGAATAAGAGTTGTTAATTCAGGGTCTGCAACAACAACATATTTTAGAGTGTCTGGAGTCCTTTGTCCGGTAGCAACTCCACTTCCCAGTTCATTAAGCGATGATAGAAGGCTTAAAACAGAAACAACTATTTCAGGTCGTGAGAATACAGGCAGACACGTTTGGGTAAATCCTACGAATGAATTGGCTGTAAGTCCAGTTTATAGGATGGTCGGAACAGCGTTTGACGGATTAGTTTTAGACCCGAACTTCTGGACACCTACATTAGTAAACGGATCAGTAGCACAAGCTGGTGGAATTCTAACATTACAAACTTCAGCAGCGATTAATAGCTCTGCAAAATATGTAAGCAAAAGAAAAGCAAGATTTGTTCCAGGGTCAGCACAATTAATGGTTGCAGGAATGGCTATGACAGCAGCACCAGTGGCAGGGAATACAAGGCGTATAGGTGCATACGATACTAATAACGGATACTTCATGCAAGTATCAGGAACAACATTTAGTGTCGGGACAAGGAAAGCTGCTTCAGATACTCTTGTAAGTTCAGGAAGTTTCAACGGGAATCTTGGTTTATCTTGGTCACCGTCATTAAGCACTTTTTATAAGGTAGAGATAGAATTCACGCCTTTAGCTGTTATTTATTATATTAATGGCAAAAGGTTACATTCTATACAGTCATCCGGTTTATCAGATACGTTAACATTGCCAATAACAATTGAAAATATTAACACGACAAATGCCACAGATATTGATCTCCAATGTGTCGGTGCTTATATAGCAAGACAAGGAGAGTTGGTAACCAATCCGACATATTATTATCACGCATTAGGAACTACGGCAGGGGTAAACCTTAAATATGGTGCTGGAGTTCTTCACAGGATAACGATTAATAATGTCGTAAATAATAGCGTGATAACAATCAGTGACGGAACAGCAGGGGTAACTGACCCAATATTTGTTCATACGGCAGGAGATTCAAGGGCAACAGTGTCCCCGATTGAAATAGGAGCACCATTCAGTAATGGATTAAGGTTAACAGTAGCAACTCAAAATGCAAGCATAACGCTAATTTACGAATAGGTATATTATGAAAACAGAACTCGTAACAGCACCAACCGGAATGATTGTATCGCTTGATGAGGCAAAGAAACATCTGAACATTGACCACACAGACGATGACGGATACATTCAGGCTCTTATCATGTCGGCTATTTCCAGTGTTGAGAATATCACAAACAGACGGTTAATAACTCAGACATGGAAAGCATACTCTGACTTGTTCCCTGCTTATTTCACACTTCCGTTTGGAAAGCTTCAGTCCGTAACGAGTTTAAAGTATACCGATGTTGACGGTGACGAATCCACGATGACAGCTTCAGAGTATATTGTCGATATCATTTCTGATCCCGGCAGGCTTGTTTTGGCAGATGGAGAAACATGGCCCTCAGACAATCTGTATCCTTCCAATCCAATTAAAATTGAGTTTGTATGCGGGTATGGAGATCACACGCTTCAAACAATAACGGCAGCTTCAAATGCAACTCCGATTGCCATAACAATAGTCGGGCATGGATATGTAACTGGTGACAGGGTTCTTGTTTCAAAAGTTGTCGGGAACACAAATGCAAATGGTGCATGGAACATTACAAAATCGACTGATGATATTTTCACTCTTGATGGGTCAACCGGGAATGCAGCTTATACGAGTGGTGGTATTGCAGTAAAGCTTGAAGTTCCAGAGCCAATCAGAATAGCAATCATGCTCATGGTGGCAGACGTTTATCAAAACAGGGGTTCAATCGTGGTGGGGAATAATCTCAGCTTGGTTGAGATCCCTGAATATATTATGAACTTTTTATGGTCTTACAGGTTGTTCTAATGATTATACCGGGCAAATTAGATCAGGTTATTGAAATACAATCAGCTTCTCTTACTGGTGATGGAATGGGTGCTGATACATCTTCATGGGCAGCAGTGGCTGGTTCACCGAAGAGGGCAGAATACATACCGGTGAGAGGCATAGAAAGAATTGAGGGCAGCAAGCTTGAATCGGTCACTTTGTTTAAATTGAGAATAAGAAGATTTTCAACAATGAGTACAAAATACAGGGTAGTCCATAGTGGAAGCACATACCGGATAACAGGTATCGAAGATTTCCACAGGGAAATGGATATGGTCTTACACTGTGCGGAGATTTTATAATGGTAACTGCAATTTTTCCAAGAGTCAATATTGACACAAAAGACTTTGAGCAACAGCTTCATGAGCATCTTGATGATAAAGCTGCTGAGATTGCCTTGCAGATCAAAAAGGATGCCAAAGCTGGGGCATACAGTTCAGGTCATAAAAAGTTTAAAGATTTGTCTGGGAGACTCAGAAAATCAATTAAGCGGAAAAAAAGTAAGTTCGATGACGGCGGGTATATCGTGAAAGCTGGTGGGCCGGGGGCGATGCAAGCATGGTTGATAGAACACGGTCACGGTGGCCCAAGACCAGCAGCACCACATCCGTTTCTAAAGCCAGCCCTTGACAAGAATATTAATTTTGCAAGAGAAAAATTTAACGAGAAGATGAAATAATGCGACAGATATTAACTGGAATATATGGCAGATACAACGGCAACGCAGCCTTGAAAGCAGCATTGCCCGGAGCCTTACATCTTGAGCTTGCACCTCAAGGAACGGCAACAACTTATGCTACTTATTTTTCTCCCTCTGCAAGACCAGATTATATGCTGAAGGGTCGGATGTATGAAATAGTTACAATCCAGTTCGATATTTATGCTTCTACAAATGTTTTGAGATTAA
>Ga0233440_1000416_pt1 | contig 50707 bp, 48 predicted proteins | sample SI_123_September_5_FD_182791 | JGI IMG/M metagenome (GOLD analysis project Ga0233440, IMG submission 182791) | Seawater microbial communities from Saanich Inlet, British Columbia, Canada - SI_123_September2016_120_MG | ecosystem: Environmental > Aquatic > Marine > Inlet | place: Canada: British... | reverse complement strand
GCTTTTACTCGTCTCTCTACTTCTGACTTTGGGCTCATTATTGGCTCCTTTTTCGGGTTGTTAGCCGCCCAAAGTATCTCTTATTTATTTAGATCAAATGAACCGAATTGGTCTGACTCCACACAGTCAAGGATCAGTTTGTCGCCAACATTTCACATGAGATTCGGACGCCCCTCAATAGCATTCTTGGGTTTTCTGATTTATTCAAGCTAAGGTACTCTGAATTGTTGGAAGAAAAGGATCAGGTAATTTTCGACTATATCGGTGAATCAAGTGCAAGATTAATGCATACAGTTGACTCAATTCTAAATATCTCGATGCTGAAAGCAGGAACAATAAGTGTCCATAAAGAGAAAATAAATCTGAACCATCTTGTAGCAATTACAGTAAATAATTTCAAGTTAATAGCTAAGAAAAAGAATCTATCAATCCAATTCATCAATCCTGACAATCCTGTGGAAATATTTGCAGATAAAAACTGCATAAGTTCAGCGATAGCCAATTTGACTGATAATGCGATCAAGTATACGAGTGAAGGTGGTGTTGAGCTGAAATTAGCTGTTATCAAAGGCCAGGTTAAGCTTTCAATTAGTGATACTGGTATAGGTATTTCTAAAGAATATCTACAGCGAATATTTGAACCCTATACACAGGAAAGTGAAGGGTTTACAAAACATTTTCAGGGTGTTGGTCTGGGTCTTGCCCTTACAAAACGATATCTTGATTTAAATGATGCTAACCTCGAGCTCGTGAGCAAAAAAAATGTTGGTAGTACTTTCACACTCACACTCCCAAAATATAAGGGGGAGAAAAATGAAAAATGATAAACCCAGAATATTAATTGTTGAAGATGATCTTTCCTCTCAACAATACTATACAATCATTCTTGAAGATAGCTATGACCTTACGATAGTTTCGACTGTTATCGGAGCAAAAGAGGCCTTGGAAGAAAATGATTTTCAAGTGGCTATCATTGACATTTCTCTACCAGGTGGAGAAAATGGTATTGATTTGATCAAATTCATGCAAATAAAATATCCGAAAAAACCGCGAAGCATCGCATTAACCGCTCATGCTTTTCCACATGCCAGGGTTGAAGCTTTAGAGGCAGGTGCTGTTGAGTTCTTCACAAAGCCAATCATGAGTGGATCCCTGATTGAATCACTAGAAAATCAAATTCAGTCAATTGAAAATGTATAGTGACCTTTTCGAGATTAGCGCTTCGCAAGGGTCAGGATTAGATAAATATTAATGCCACCCATGAAAATGGTTATGACAAATAGACCGGATATAAATACAATTATACTATTGCCAACGAAGCGACCTCAATAGCTGTATCAGCTTATTTCTAGATTCAACGCTGGCTTTAGGCTGGACTCCCGCCATCTATCAGCCCGCCAATTAACTCGAGCCCCTGGAAGCATCTTTCAGGGGTTTTTTCTAGGGTAAACCATTGCTATTGATTGAGACTTTCTGTTCGATAATTCTTACAAATTCCACGAGATCGTAATTATTCTTTGACACATTCATTTTAGCCATCTGCGGATAAATTCCATAATTTCAAATAATACAAAGATTTATGATTGTAGCTTGAGGGTGGCCTAATCTTTGAAATAATCAGGGGTGAAGGATAATTGAGTCTTTCTACAATAAAATGTTGTCCCTTGCCAGGATAAGGATTGCATGGGGGTATAAAGGATAGATAAGATATGTCGAATATACTAGTTATAGAAGATGAAGCATCCATGGGTGAATTTATGGTGGCCATGCTTGAGATGGAGGGGTACAATGTGGATCTGGCTCCAGATGGGGTACAAGGTATGAATCTCTATAATCGTGAGCATCATGACCTGGTAATTACCGATATGATTATGCCTCACAAGGAAGGCTTTGAAGTGTGTATGGAACTCTTAAAGTATCATCCAGCACCAGAAATAATTGCCATGTCAGCTGGATATCCCGAGTATTTAAAATTTGTCTCGGCTCTGGGAGTAAAATACACCTTTGAAAAACCCTTTGATGTTCCAGAATTCTTAAAATCAGTAAGTAAAGCACTTAGCGGGAGCCATGATAGCGTCAACTGATATGCTCCTCCCACGGGCAATTAAGTGTTCCAACAAAGAATAAATTGAGATTGCAACCCAAGTAATCTGGGGAGTAAAATTCTGATTTTTTTCAGAGGGTAAAGTCAGGACAAATTAGCAAATTCATCCTGACTGATTCTCCGAGTGGTAAATATCCTATTCGATGCTGAATTTGAAGGGGAGTTGGAAAAGAACGGAATAGTTCTGATTATTTTGAGACGCTGGGAGCCATTCAGTGCGTGATACTGCTACCATGGCTGCTTCATCAAGTAAAAAACCTCCACTTTGAATAATCTGAATGTTGGAAACATTCCCAAATTTATCTACCCTAAACCTTAGAGTAACATTTCCTTCCAAACCTATATCCATTGCGAGATCAGGATAGATTACGTGTTCGCGCACTGCCGGTATGCCACCCACTGGTCGAGGGTTTGTAATAACTTGGGCCTCCATGGGCATTGCATTCAGAGCAAGTGCTGTTGCCAAGATAATAAGACCTGATTTCATCCATACTTTTGTAGTCATGATGGTCTCCTTGATCGGCGAAGTTTGTTAAAGAACTCCTGTCAACATGCATAATCGTCAATCCCCATGCCACTCATTGAGGGAAATTATATAAGTGCTTGTATAATAAAATGTTAAGGAAGTATTTTTTATGACATGAGTTGTTAATGCACAACTAAAATATTATACTGGTGATATGGATTCATATGTAAATGATATACTCTAAATCATTGATATTAAACAACTATTGACTTAGTAAGTGCTAAAGTGTTGAATCCGCTTGGAATGCACTTAATATTTTAGCCTGTGGCGCCCACCAACTTCACATGAACCCACTTGACGTATCCAAAGACGATTGGAAGACATACGAGATACATGAGAATGCCATACACGCCAGAGGGGAGACTCAGGAGGGAGAGACCTTCGCCTGAGGGGAGGATAAGGTTCCCAACTGTGATACCCACAGTTGCATTCTGAATACCAGTAGCTATGGCGACTGAAACTGCTTGAGCCTCATTCATCTTAAATAGATGAGCACTGCTGTAGCCCAGGAGTAACATGATGACAATAAGGGTTACAATGCCAGGTCCCAGGATGGTGACGTTATTCACAAACGTGTCCCATTCACTGGAGAGGGCACCAATCACAATGATTACAAACAGAATTGCAGATATTTTGCTGGCTTTGGGTTCAAACCCGAGGGTGAATGCTTCCGCCTTATGATGTACAAGCAATCCAATGGCGACGGGGATTGCAGTGATGAGAAACATCGTAATACCCAAAGTCAGCACCTTGATTTCCGGGGCTTCCGCACCCATGAAATAGGCAATTGAAAACCCTGTGATGATGGGTAGGGTGATGACGCTTACGATGCTGACAACTGCCGTATACGAAATGGAGAGCGCTGTATCTCCTTTAGCCATTTTGGTTAGAATGTTTGATGTCACACCACCCGGGCAACAGGCAAGTATCATGAGACCCACTGCCATTTCCTTTGTTAATCCGAAGAGCAGAATCAAACCAAATGCAACAAGGGGTAGGAGGATCATCTGATTTAAGATACCCACTGCGAACACCTTTGGTTGGTTCGCTACATTCTTGAAATCGTTAATGGTAAGACTCAGCCCAAGGCTAAACATGATAAATACAAGGGAAAGGGGTAGAATGATATCAATAATCATAGAAACACTCCATTCATTGTTATAATTTTGCTGGTAGAATAATGGTTCACGAACTTGAGTGGCTTGACAAGTGTCAGCCAGTTCACCCGATTCCCATTTTTTTTGGTTCAATCCAAATTAGATAATTCTGCAAGCAATAATACTCTTTTTCAAACAGTACCCATTGTGAATATCATCCCTTCCCTTGGTGGAATTTTGAGACCTTGTGAGCAACAAAGAGCCGGTTATTTTTTACCCTGGATATATTTTCCAACTGAAATATTGAAATCTGGAGAAGGAAATGTTTACCAAAGCCATCGTTCGAACACCAGCACCCAGTATGATCAACGGGCTCACATCGGCCAGGCTCGGCAAACCAGACTTTGATTTGGCACTCAAGCAGCATGCAGAGTATATCCAGGCTCTGAAATCATGCGGCTTGAAAGTGATCTGCCTGGATCCAAATGCTCAATATCCAGATTCAACCTTTGTTGAGGATGTGGCTCTGCTTACAAATAAATGTGCCATCATCACCAATCCTGGTGCCCCATCACGGCGTGGAGAGATATCCGGGATGCGCGAAACCCTGTCTGCCTATTATGAGGATATTGAAGATATTCTCGCACCTGGATTACTTGAAGCTGGCGATGTAATGATGGTGGGCTCACATTTCTATATCGGCTTATCTGCACGAACCAACCAATCGGGAGCCGATCAATTGATGGCTCATCTTCAAAAATATGGACTTGCAGGATCTGTAGTTGAATTGAAGGAAGTTCTCCATCTGAAGACGGGGGTAGCCTACCTCGAGCACAATAACCTGCTGGCCTGCGGTGAGTTTCTGACTCATCCTGATTTCCAAAAATTCAACATTTTGCCCATCGACAGCATTGAAAGCTATGCTGCCAACTGCATCTGGGTGAATGACAATGTCCTCATTCCCCAGGGATATCCCCATGCCCTTGAAACCATCAGCAATGCAGGATATGAAGTCCTGGAAGTTGATGTGTCTGAATTCAGGAAACTCGATGGCGGTTTAAGCTGCCTCTCACTCCGCTTTTAAATAATTAGAGTACTTGCTAATTGATCATCGATAAATGCCCTAACCCGTTTAAAGATGACCATTTATATCTCAAAATAGAAGTTGCATTTCGTATGCCTCCAAAGCAATTTCTGCCATTCTAATAGAAACCTGATGGGGAAAATCATGAGCGAGCAAAAAAACGGTCTAGATGGAATAATCCAGGAACTCCGAAATCGGAGGGTTTTCCGAGCCGTCGCCGTGTATCTCGGGGTGGGTTTTGCCCTGCTCGAGGCTGCAGATATTGTCATCCCCATGTTGGGACTACCAGATTACGTGGTCAAGGCTGTTTTTGGTTTACTTATAGCTGGTTTTCCAGTAGCTGCTGCTCTGGCCTGGTCATTTCAGTTTACATCAGATGGTCTACGCCGCTCACCTCAATCAGGAGAGAAACAGACTGCGAAAGAAAAACCATTAACCAGTAATGTGATAATCATCGTGCTACTAGGGGTACTGCTTGGATTCCAGGTATATCCAACCCTGTTTGGCGGAGGACCGGAATCTACGTCTGACTCCAGCGTATCACAATTGGATGAAAAATCAGTTGCAGTACTTCCTTTTACAAATTTTTCATCTTCAGAAGAGGATGCCTATTTCGCGGATGGTATCCATGATGATATTTTAACCCAGCTTTCAAAAATACGTGATCTAAGAGTCATATCCAGAACAACCATGATCAAGTATAAAAAAACAGAGAAAAGCATACAGGAGATCGCCAAGGAGATCGGTGTAGCCAATTTGTTGGAGGGGAGCGTACGGAGAGCAGGGGACCAGGTACGTATTGTGGCACAGCTGATCAATGCCAAAACAGATGAGCACTTGTGGGCTGAGACCTACGATCGTGCCTATGCCGACATTTTTTCTATCCAGAGCGATGTAGCAAAAAAAATCGCAGGTGCGCTAAAATCAGCCCTCAGTCCCGAGGAAAAGGCTGATTTGGATGAAATCCCCACAACGAATATGCAAGCCTATGATTTATTTTTAAAAGGGAATTATTACTGGCATACCAAGACTACCAAAGAGGGCAATATGAAAGCTGTTGCCATGTACGAGGAAGCCATCAATCTTGATTCCGGCTTTGGCTTAGCCTATGCTCGTCAATCCATTGTGCATTCAGTCCTGTATCAGGCGGGAGCTTGGGATCCAACCCCGGAGAGGAAAGCACAGGCAAAAAAATCGCTAGATATGGCACTAGCATTGATTCCAGAGCATCCTGAGACACATTTTGCTCATGGTATCTACTACAACTGGTGCCTCAATGATAGAGAATCTGCCATCATTGAGTTTGCACAAGCTGCAGAGGGACAACCCCAAAATGGTGAGATAGCTAATCATCTGGGTCAACTATACGCTGAAACAGGAAACTGGACCAAGGCTGGGAATTTTCTAATAAAAGCTTTTGAGTTGGATCCTGAGGTTATTGGTCATGCAGCCTGGGTAGCTGGATATTATTCTTTTAATCGGGATTATGAACAGGCTGAAAAATATTACCGTATCGCCATTCAAACTTTCCCGGAAAATCATTTGAGTTATCGTTTTTATTCGAGACTCAGAAGAATCGCCTATGGTGATCTGGAGGGTTCGCTGCAGATTCTGAATGATGGCATACTAAATGTAAATCAGCCGCGATTTCTTGTAAGGGAAAGAATTAGTCATGCTCTAACTGCCAGAGATTTTGAATCAGCACTTAAGATTATCGAGGAGGATTATGAAGGTGATTTTACGGCGTTTCACAAAGGTATAGCCCTCTATAATCTTGGAGATTTGGATGAAATGAGCACCGAGTTAGAATTATCGCTCTCGAACTTGAATGCACGAATCGATGAGCGACCAGATGATGCGTATTTGCAAAGCAGACTAGGGGTGGCGAATGCTTTATTAGGTCGAAAAGATGTAGCTATAACTGCTGGTAAACTGGGTATTGAGCTCGAACCAGTTAGTAAAAATGCCTTAAATGGTCCTGATCACCTGGAGCTCATGGCTCATATATATTCGCTTCTAGGTGAAGCAGATCTTGCCTTCGACATTATTGAAGAATTGCTCAGCTTTCCCAACGATTTTACAATCTGGAGTCTTAAACTGCATCCAGCCTTTGACTCACTCCGAGATCATCCCAGGTATAAGAAACTGGTGCGCGAGCTAAGCTAAATTTATGACAGAAGCTCAAAACGGTTTTAGTCGATTTATCCAGGAACTCCGTAACCGGCGTGTGTTGAGAGCTGCTGCCGTTTATCTGGGTACTGGCTTTGTGATCCTAGAAGCTTGCGATATGATTTTTCCCAGAGTGGGCATTCCCGATTGGACTATATCACTTATTTTGGGCATGCTAGCTGCTGGTTTTCCGGCCGCATTGTTTTTATCGTGGTTCTATGAAGTTACCCCTGATGGGATGGACAGATCACAAGTTTCCGATCAACCCCAGACAGTCAATCAGAAACCTCTCACCGGTAATATCATCATTGCAGTGTTAACGGGAATTATAATTACGCTTTTGATAATCCCAAAAATATGGGAATCCGTTTAGTCAGCTTCAGAAACTGCTCGGCTTTGCCGAAAAGGTGATGAATTGCTGGTGATAAACGTAGATGTGTGAAAATTAATCGGGGTAGAATCTTCATGACAAGATGGCTCCTAAATGCTGGACTGAGGCATAGCTGGAGTTTATACTGGTAACCCGGCAAATTGGAGATTTTTGTGATCGAGATGTATTTGAGACCGGATAGACAAAATTTAGAGAAGATAGAAGGCTAGTAAAATGATATACCGTAGTACCTACAATAAGATTGTCGAGAGAATTCATGGGATTAATGATGAAATCAAACAGAATACAAAAGATATCAAAAGAGCAGCTGATTTCGGAGATTTGAAAGAGAATGCCGAGTACCATGCTGCCAAAGACAATCAAGCCCACCTACATAACAAGCGTCATCGTTTTGAAAAGCATTTAGATGAAGAGGTTGTTGAACCAGGAGATGTAAAAGCTGATAGAGTATCATTCGGGACCCAGGTCACATATAGCGATGGCGACAATACCATCACGGTGTCTATGGCCGGTGCGGCAGAATATGAATTGGAACTCTATGAGAATATTGTCACGACGTCATCCCCCTTTGCTCAACGCGTGTTGGGTAAAAAGGTGGGGGATACACTGACTCTTGATCTCCCAGATGGAGCCAAAACCTTGACCATCCTGGATATTCAACTGCTACAATAAATCCAGCAATATTCATCCACCTGATTCCAGGGGATAAGTTGTGCATTGCCCCGTGTGGTATCCACACACGTTTACAGATGTTAAAATCCACTAGAGGGAGTCCCTATGCTCGCCAATATCAGATCAGAATTTCTCCTTGATCCAGATATACACTATCTGAACCACGGATCATTTGGTGCCTGCCCGCGAGAGGTGTTTAGAGACTATCAAAACTGGCAGCGTATCCTGGAGAGAAATCCCATTGATTATTATACCCGGCAGCTGAAGGGATTGTTTGGCAAGAAGGCCAGTGGCCCCCTTGAAGAAGCTCGAACAGCGCTGGCCGATTTTGTCAACGCTGATGCGGCAGGGATGATTTTTACGCCCAATGTGACCGTTGCTCTGAATGCTATCGCGAATTCCATTAAATTACAGGCTGATGACGAAGTTCTTGCTACGGATCATGAGTATGGAACTATTGTGGCCACCTGGGCTCGAAAATGCACCCAGAACGATGCGATTCTCAAAGAGGTAGAGATTGATCTGCCCGTATCAACACAGGCTGAGTTTGTCGATTATTTCTGGAAACAGGTGACTCCAAACACCAAAGTGATTGTTATGAGTCACATCACCTCGGCAACAGCACTTGTTTTACCTGTAAAAGAGATATGCCAGCGCGCCCGGAAAGCCGGGATTATCACTGTTATTGACGGTGCCCATGCTGTTGGGCAAATTGATTTAGACCTTGAAAATATAGATGCGGACTTCTACACCAGTAATTGTCATAAGTGGCTGCTTACTCCCAAAGGCACGGCTTTCTTGCATGTTCATGCTACCCAGAGAGCGGCTTTTGAACCTCTGGTAATAAGTTGGGCTGAGATCAATCAACCTTCCTTCTCTCTGCGACATGAAATGTGGGGTACCCGGGATATGGCAGCTTTTCTATGTATTCCTGCTGCACTTCGGTTTCGTGAAAAACATAATTGGAAAACCCGTCATAGAGAAGCGCGTGCACTCCTGTATGAGTTCCGTGACAAATTTTCAATAGAATTTGATAGAGAAACAATCTGTGATCAATCCTGGTTGGCTCAAATTGCGGGTGTTCTGCTACCTGCTGAAACAAAGCTATTTGAACTGTGGCAATATCTGTGGGAAGAGCACCGCATCGAAGCCATGATTACCAGATGGCGAGAGGAACCCATTATTAGACTCAGCTACAATGCGTACAATACGCCAGATGAATTGGATTTGCTGCTACAAGCTATACGTCAATACCAAAACCTTTGACCTAATCAAAACCCAGTTGAAACACCTCTTCAATACTTAACGCAAACACTTGAGAGATTTCATAGGCCAGCTTGAGGGAGGGATTGTATTTCCCCTTCTCCAAAAAAACGATGGTTTCCCGACGTACATTGACTTTGTCAGCCAATTGCTGCTGGGTCAGATGATCTCTTGCTCTCAACTCTTTAATCCTGGTTTTCATGGGGGATTCCATTCCGTTTGAAGTAGAGCCAGGTCACTCCGTAAATAGCTGCTGCCGCCATGATTCCGATACCCAGCATTTCTTCGGAATCTGGAAATTTGCTGCGAAATATAAAGATCGCAAACCAGGTCATCATGGAGTAGCGAAAGGCGTATGCTCCAGCATGGATTTCAAGAACTCGACTCATCTCATCTTCTAGTGGGATGCTATTTCGATTATCCCTGGCATTTCTAATACTGCGATAGATGGGGACGCTCAACATGAGAAGCATCAAGACAATAATTGCTATCATTTTAAAACTCAGCATCGGCTCATACTTAAGCAAGTAAAACGCCAATCCGCCAATTAGACTTACTGAAAGGATTGGAACTAAAAATATGCCACTACTTTTTTTGGTCATTATAACCTCCAGTTATATAATTCTAACATAAAGTAATGTAATTCTAACATTTTGCAATTAAATGTTAGAATTATCTAACTAATTGGAGAGCCCCTCGCTCTTTCACAAGGGAATGAGGATGCTTAAATCCGTCCACCCCACATGTCTTTTCATGGTGTATTTAATGGATTTGTCCCGATATTACCAAACTCGTAAATAGCACGGCATTTGGAGCCAAAATCTTGAAAAGAATTATACTCACCCTTCTGATTACCCTCTTGACCTTCCCAAATCTTTATGGACGTTGGGGCTGGAACTCGCACCGCTTTATCAATGCTGCGGCTGTCAATCATTTACCAGAATCCATGTCATTCTTTCAAGATCATCGCGACTATCTATCACAGCATGCCGTTGATCCCGATACGGATGCCGATCCTGATAATTATCACTATATAGATATTGATTATTATCCAGAGTTTTTTACGGAGACGCTTCCGCATATATGGCAGGACATGATTGATTTATATGGCCAGGATACAATGGAGGACAACGGTCTGGTTCCCTGGGTGATTGAATGGTGGTTGGCCGATATGACAACCCTGATGGAAAATGGAAACTGGAACGATGTCTGGCAAGTTGCAGCTGAATTAGGACATTATGTCGGTGATTCGCACCAAGCCTTGCACCTTACCCTGAATTTCAATGGGCAACTCACCAATAACTATGGCATTCATTCACGATATGAGACCCAGATGATAAATCCTCATCTAAATGAAATTACCTTTCCAGATTCAATAGCCCATTATTGGGAAAGCCCCAGGGATTCAATTTTTGGTTATATAGAAGATATTTATCCAATAGTTGATCTCGTGATGGAGGCTGACGATAGAGCTTATCAGGTGGACCCAAATCACAATGATACCTACTATTCTATGATGTGGAGTGATCTTGGAGATCTAACCACATGGAGTTTGAATCGGGCTGCTGTAGATTTGGCAAGCATTTGGTATACAGCCTGGGTAAATGCTGGCTCTCCATACCCCGCGGGTGTTAGTGTACATGAACTGGTGGCTCCAAAGGATCATCAAGTTCATGCATTTCCAAACCCATTCAACGCTGAGATCTCATTTGTAATTAATTTTGATCAAAGCGCCAATGCCAGTTTGAAGATCTTCGATATTAATGGGAATTTGATTTCGACGCTCTTTCAAAGCAATTTTATGCCGGGAGAGTATGCGTTTCATTGGAATGGGACCGATAGTAATGGTTTCAGTGTGAGTTCGGGTGTATATCTAATGGAGTTAAATACATCTGAGTTACATCGCGTGAAAAAATTAACTTTGCTTAAATAATAAGATTCCAACCTGGGAGGGTAGAGACATGAAGCAGGATTTTTATCAAAAAATGAGATCAGACATTCGGGAATGGGTGAAAACCAAGACCGGGAAAGAAAATCAGTGGTCTGAATATCTTTTGCTTGCCCCGGATCTTTTCCATCTGCTAGCGAAATTAGCTTTAGATAAAGATCTCCCTAGTAGCGAGAAAGCCAAAATCGCTGGAGCCTTGGCATACTTCATCTCACCCATCGATCTTTTCCCTGAAGCACTTATTGGACCCCTGGGCTATCTGGACGATGTAGCGTTGGCTGCTTACGTCATTAATTCTGTCATGAAAAATTGTGATCCAGGCATTGTGACAAAACATTGGGCTGGAGAGCAAAATATCTTGGATTTGGTACAACAGATTGTCGATGTGGCTTCTGATATGTTGGGGAATAAAATTTGGGATAAACTTAAGGGGATGGTTAAGTAATGAAACGACAAATTGATATGAAAAGCGTTCTCATTGGAGTGTTGACAACTCTGTTATTAATGTCACTCATATCTGCCAACAAAGATGAGGCCGAGATGGGTAATCTTAGTGTGGGATCTATTACAATCCGCGATGGGGGCGGATTCAGAATTCTCTCCCGTGCCGGTGAGAATACTGTACTCATTTCTGGATCTGGTCAAGGTGGTGGCAGTATCATGCTCAAAAATGCTCTGGGGGGCGCTTCAATGAAACTTGGTGCAAGTGAGGATGGACAAGGTGGATTCAAGGTCTACAACCAGGAAGGGAAGATGAGCGCACATCTTGGAACTGGTGAGATGGGTGGTGGATTTATTCGAACCTTTGATAAGCATGAATCTTCTACTGTTTACCTCGGGACCAGTGAAAAAGGTGGAGGTCAACTCACCACTTACAATGAAGTTGGAAATGAGACCGCATTTCTAGGAACAGGTACGGTGGGGAATGGATTTCTCCGAACAGCCAATGAATATGGGAAGATGAGCGCTTACCTGGGGACTGGTAATTCCAGCACAGGAATGGTGTTACTTTGTGACCGAGATGGAAATACAAAGTGGGTTGAAAAGGTGGATGATTAGCAGATACAGATGTACAAGATCATAATACAGAGTGATGCATTAAGCGGTGTATGGAAAAGATTTGATTAAACCCTCAACACTGGGGCATCGATTCAGAAAGCAGATAGATTTGCGGGGACCCTTCCGACTGATAAATTCGAATGCGGAGATGATGGACCAGGAACTGGTTTCCATATCAACTCTGCGTCAGGACCAGAGAACCAGAGAGTAATAATTTTAAAAGGGATTTTTGTGAAAATAGATTTAAGATGGAAGATTGTGTTATTTATATGTTTGCAGGTCTTTCAGGCCTGTTCAACCCCAAGAGCAGCAAAAACTGAAAGTATGAATATGAATATTATACCTAAGCCACAATACATGATGGCCCAGGAAGGCGAGTTTATTTTTGCTCAAGCCACTTCCGTTTGGATTTCTGATGAAATTGCCAACAAGGCATTTTTCATGGAGTATTTAAGTTCATTGATCCCAAATATGAGCGTTGGTACACAGGGAAAAGCGGATATTGAATTTGATCTCAATCAAGACGCCAGCTTACCGGAAGAAGGCTATCACTTTCAAGTGAACAGTCAGAACATCAGAATCACAGCACAAGAGGATCCGGGCATATTCTATGGCATACAGACATTGCGTCAGCTCTTGCCGCCTGCTGTTGAGCCAGGTGTTAACACGCTGGTTGGTCACAAGATTCAAGCCGTGAACATTAAAGATTATCCACGGTTTGAATGGCGTGGTATGCACCTCGATGTCTCGCGTCATTTTTTCCCTTTAGAGTTTGTAAAAAGATATATCGATATGATCGCCCTTCATAAGATGAATGTATTTCACTGGCACCTCTCAGATGACAATGGGTGGCGACTTGAAATTAAGCGTTACCCGAAGCTAACTGAAATTTGTGCCTGGCGTGTAGATCGAGAGCATGAGGACTGGCGCAAATGGTCTCCTATTGAGGCAGGTGAAAAAAGTACCTATGGTGGTTTCTATACTCAGGATGAAGTTCGGGAGGTTATCGAATATGCAGCATCCAGACAGATAACGGTCATTCCTGAGATTGAGATGCCCGGACATTCATCAGAGATATTCGCAGCTTATCCTGAATTATCATGTAAGGGTGAAAGACTGCCCGTCCGTCCAGGGAGTTATTGGCCCAATGAAGATATTTTCTGTGCAGGAAACGATTCTGTGTTCGTTTTCCTGGAAAATATCCTGGATGAGGTTGTTGAATTATTTCCAGCCGAATACATTCACATTGGGGGAGACGAAGCCCGTAAAACCCATTGGAAAACTTGTGAGAAATGCCAGAATAGAATCCAGACTGAAGGGCTGGCCAATGAGCATGAATTGCAAAGCTGGTTTATCCAGGAAATGGAGAAGTATATCATCTCTAAAGGCAAAAAACTTATCGGGTGGGATGAGATACTGGAAGGTGGCCTGGCCCAGGATGCGACGGTAATGTCATGGAGAGGTGTTGCTGGTGGAGTAGCTGCCGCGAAGGCGGGTCATGATGTTGTCATGACACCAACATCACATGTTTACTTTGATTATTACCAGGGAGATCCCAAAACCGAGCCGCAGGCCATTGGAGGTTACACACCTCTCAGAAAAGTCTATAGCTATGAACCCATCCCAGAAGAACTAAGCTCAGATGAAGCAAAATATGTCCTGGGATCCCAGGCAAATTTATGGACTGAGTTCGTGAAGACCCCCGCCCATGCGGAATATATGGTGTTGCCCAGAATGACTGCATTATCAGAAGTATTGTGGACGGCCAAAGATCTGCGGGATTGGCCAGATTTCCAGAAACGCTTACAGTATTTATTGCCCAGATTTGAATCGCTGGAATGGAATTTCAGTCCCGGTACCTTTCTGGTGAATATTTTACCCGGGCAACTTTTTAAACGGGGCGAAGTAGAAGTTGAATTATTGTCAGAACAGACAAACTATGATATTCGCTATACGCTCGATGGTACAAATCCTGACGATAGCTCACTGTTATACACAGGAAAGCTAACGCTAAAGCAGGATGCAAAAATTCGAGCCGGTATTTTTGATGGTCCCAAGAGTTTAGGTCGCATAGCTGAAAGAGATTTCTTGTTCCACCAAGCCCTGGGGAGCAACACTGCGTATAGGTTGAAATATCATGCCCGCTACACTGGCGGTGGCGATCAGGGGCTGGTTGATGGAATCCTGGGTTCAGATAACTCAAAAGACGGTACATGGCAAGGTTTTGAGGGCAATGATCTGGAGCTTACCATTGATCTGGGTGAGACCAAAAAAATATTTCAGACAGAGATGAATTTTTTGCAATCAACGAAGTCCTGGATTTTTATGCCGGAGTATCTGGAGGTGAGTTTCTCACGAGATGGTGAAATATGGAGAGTGATTCAACGAGTGAGTAATGAAGTTTCTGAGAAAGATGAAGATGTTTCAATTAATCGGTTAACTGCTGACTTTCCAACAGAGGCAACTCGCTTTATTCGGATTGTGGCAAAAAATAGAGGGGTATGTCCAGAATGGCATCCAGGATCTGGTGAAAAATCCTGGATATTCTGTGATGAGGTTGTAGTTCGATAATCACATAGGAGTTATAATCTGGAGTTTCCTATGATTTCTCAGGCTTGTACTGGAAAATCTCTTCCAGAGGGACTTGAAATACACCGGCTATCTTAAAAGCCAGCTCAAGTGTAGGAGAATATTTTCGAGATTCGATTGCAATAATCGTCTGTCTGGTTACACCGATATTTTTGGCAAGTTCCTGTTGAGTCATTTCATCATGATTAAATCTTAGCTTCCTCATATTGTTCTGAATACTGCAGAGTTGCATTACACACCTCGTTGGTAATATATGAGCTGGGCAACAAATCCTACAATTTCTGAGACCACAAAGAAGACGATAAACACATTCATCAACATGAGAGCTGATGGGTTGAGATAGAAGCTCATACAGGCAATCCACACCCCCGAAATAAGGACGTAATGTGAAATGCTGGTTGCTTTCAATCTGATGAGACTTTCCCGCTCATCTCCACCATCCTTTACTTCATCACTATAAATGATAGCCATGATGCTTTGAATCACGATTTGAGCAAATATGGTAACTGTAATGACACCAATAAATACACTGATGAGACTTGACTCAGGAAGGTCGGGATTTTCGATGACACCCAGGACCCGGCTGAAATAGTAGATAAACATGATAGATGTTATGATGAGGGATGCCCAGATGCTTTTTTCCTGGTACGATAAATTCATGTTAATGTTTCCTTACATAATGTTAATAAATACAGACACAATGTAAAAGATTATTAACATAACGCAATGCATAATTTGCAGAAAAATTGATAAGCATTACCCTGGGATCATATCAGGAAATTGCCTCCTGCGTTTTTCACCAAAAAAATATTGAAATTGGGAGCATCGATGGCGATGCATCCATCAGGATCGATAATTTACGCTCATCTGATTGTCATTCGTTATCGAAGTGGAGGGAGATCATTAATTTTGGGTGTATAGTTTTACTGGTTCTGCCCCAGAAAGAATGCGAAGTCCTGCCTGGGCTAATGCTTCCATCTCATTTTCCCCTGGTTCTACGAATATTTCGGCGAGTGCCTGGACACGTTGGGAAATTGAAGAGCATAACAATTGTGAATTTGCCATGCCTCCAGTCAGTAGAATTCCATCCAACTCAAATTTGAGTACAGAAGCCATAGCGGCTATCTCCTTGCAAATCTGATATACCATAGCTTGAAAGATGAGCTCAGCCTCAGAGTCACCTCTGTGAATTCTCTCTTCAACCTCCTGGAGGTCCGTAGTACCCAGATACCCCTTCAGACCGCTTTCCTTTGAGAGTAGGTCCTCAATCGAGGCACGGTCACGATTTGATTCAAATACCAGGTCCAGAATACCGGAGGAGGGCAGTGCACCTGCTCGTTCAGGGCTAAACGGACCCATCCCCAGGAGGGCATCATTGACATCAATCATTTGTCCATTGTGTAGCGCTGCCACCGAGATACCTCCACCCATGTGGCAGACAACCCAGGAACTTTCTAGATAATTCTTGTTTAGTCGCAAGCAAAGCTTTCTCAAGCTAGACTTTATATTGAGGGCATGGCTGCGAGATTTCCGCTCTATCCCAGGCACCCCGGATATTCTGGCGATAGGTTCAAACTCATCTGAAGTAATTGGATCTGATATATAGACTGGGATACTATATGCTCTACCCACTCTCTCGCCAATCAGAGCTGCCAGATTACTGGCATGTTGGGAGTATTTGTGTGTTCTGAGATCATCAAGCATGAGATCATTGACCTGATAGCTACCGCCACTTAGGGGGCGCAAGGGGGCGCCCCTGGCCATAATTATGTGAAGGTCAATATTCGCTGAATTCACAAAGCGCTCTACATCAACAAAGCGAGTATCCAATTGTTCAGTAATGCTCGCATCCAAACCAGAATGAACCATGAGTGTTTCATCCACAACGCTTAATTTCTCAATTTCTAAATCAAAACTGTAGATGGCCAGCTTGGTAGATGTCGAGCCAGGATTGATGATCAGAATGTGACCATGGTTAATCATATGCGTACTCTCTTATTATTTGGCACGAAATTAAGTATCTGAACTCACAAAACACGGAATTGTTAGCCAATATGTTAAGTTTTAATCCCAGAGGATTTTGATATGAGTATGACCTGCTATGGGAGCCCACTATATTGGGGAATGGAAGTCATACAAAAGATGCTAAAATGGCTGGACCCTATCATGCATTTGTATATGGCTTCATTGCTGTCACTTGCCACAGCAATCGTCTCCTTTCGATCTGAAGAACTTGATCAACAAACCTTGATCACCTTCGTGGCCTATTATTTCATCCTGGGCTCCATGACATTCATGTTCAGGTCAAGAATGAAACTTATCAATCCCAAAACGAAACAACTTCTTCAATTCAGCTTTTTTCTTTTGGGTTTCGTCCTCATGCTCACGGGTGTGCTTGGTATGCTGGCAGGAAATTTTAATATGGCTATCGTCTTTCTGTTAGTTCTATTTTCACCAGGTCTTGCAATTATGAGAGCTGGTCTACATTTTAACAAAACTGGAGAATAAATGTCCCTTCAAGCAACTCTATACCGTATTTCAATTGCATTTTTTATCCTGTTCATACTCGCGGCCTGTGGCGGGAGCACTCCCAATGGTTCCCAGACCTCCAGGACTTCACAAAATGTTGGCGATGAGGTTATAAGCTTTGACATACACGTTTTTGGTGAGGGGACTGAAATTACGACTGCAGGGCAGCACCTCATGGAACAGCCATTGGGAGTCATCGAATTAAGAGATGGCGAACAAAGGAATGATAGTGTACTGGTCATGGCAGTTCACGGATATGACTCCAGGGGTTATGAGTGGATTGTCGGGTTAAAAAATCTGGCTGACCATTATGGCTCTGTTTTCTTTTTTAGATATGATTGGGATCAATGCCCAGACCAGATAGCTGCAAATCTTGCCGCAGAGATTAAAAAGATAGAGAGGCATGGCAAATATAAGAAGCTAGTTATTTTTGGTCACTCATACGGAGGTATGGTTGTAACGTATGCAGCCTCTGAACTTGGGAAACTCAAGGCTGATATTCATGTTATTGCAGCGCCTTTGAGTGGTTTCCCAAAACTTTTGGATGAGTGTGATAAATTGAGCTACGATGATGGAGACAAGCTGAAATACCCCGAGTGGAATAAATCGGTTCGTCTCATTCAGCATAGAACTGTCCATGCCCAGGATGGGGCGTTCAGAGAATTGGCAAGTGATCCACAAGAAGTGGATTTGCCTTTTTATCAATCCCAGGAATTGCCACCTACCATGGATGGACATCGACTCGGTCACAATTGGTCGGTCACCTGGGTCCTTGACAAACATGTGGGGAAACCCCACCGCCTCTAGTTCATCCCAGCTTGTTGTGCAATCAGTACTTGCGGAAAATCTTACAGAGCATATTTTTAGCCCATAGTTATCAAACATTGAATGAGTTTGTCTTTAAGCTGGTAGGAGGCTCGCCGTGAATAAAAAAATCTTAATCTCTCTGATCCTTATTGTTGGATTCACATTGCCAGCTCTGTCACAAACGCCTGACGTATATTGGGGTTTGAACTGGTCCATGTCCGAGACTCAAATTGATTCTGCTCTCCAGGATGTGTTCAAAGATAAGAAGTTAGCAACCAAGACGAACTATACAGACAATCGTCAATTGTCTGGCTATTCATATCGTATTGCGGAGAAGGGGATAGCAAAAATCTATGTATGGTTCAACATCAAAGCCGATTTGAAAGTCTCAATCCACTCCATCGAAGTACTTTATAATTTTGATTATCCTTATGATGCCAAGCGTTTTAAGCAGGCCTACTTTGAAAAATATGGGCACGTTTTTGAAGAAAATGCAGCCCCCTATCAAACGACCGAAGGGACGTCTGTCGTGCTCCGTAGCGTGAAAGAACCTACCCCTGGAGTTCTGGGTCAGACCGTATTTCAGGTCAGTATGTTAAGTCCCAATCCGTTTGAGATGACAGAAGAAAATATGGATTTTCTTTTCTGATACACTCCACAGGTTTACCGGGTTAACTCTCAACAGTTTTATCTTCACATAGGGCATTATCATCCCTGCCGGCAGGGTGTTTCTCTTATTCCATAGCCAAAAATTGACATCGGCATATTTTTTGCCCCTCAGCCTTTATAGGAAGACGATAAGTAGTAGGAAGCGGAATAAGCGATGATCGCACAATACAGTCAACTTTTAGGCGCAATCATTCTGGTTGTTTCTGCTGTTATTGGGGGGATACTTATCCTTGCCCCGGGCTCTATTCGTTTACAGCGACCTGAGTGTGGCTGGGAGGGGTGGACCTTCAATATTTTAAATCTCTTATTTTTTCTGTTACTGATACCCCTGTGTGGTGCCATGATGCTTCTCGACATGCATGTCCCCATTTTTATTTGTATCAAATTGCAATCTACACCACTGATTATTGTGTTTGAATCACTGGGGCTTGTGCTTTTTCTGTTTGGCAGCATTCTACTTTTGTGGAGTCGACTTTCCCTCCGCCGGAGTTTTCGTCTGGCAGGTGTTAAGCCAAGCCAGACTGATTACCTCACCTTACATGGTCCCTATAAGAATATTAGACACCCCATGTATTTATCAGCGCTCATGGTCCTATTAGGTCTGACATTTATCTTGTCATCCATCGTAATGGCGATCATGTTTATTGTGATGCTTTGGCTGATCAAGAGACTTATCCCCAGGGAGGAGATCCAACTGGATCAAGCTTATCCCATTGCCTATTCTGAATATTGTCGTAGAGTACCAGGATCCATGTTTCCAACCAGGCAAAAATAGCTGAATCATTATTTCAGACTATTTGCTCATTGTCTGACAATTATAGATTTAACTCGTGCATTTATCCAGGATTCATGTTTATTTGAGTTCAGCTCAATAAAATCACCTCACCTTAATAATAGGAGTTGAAATGAAAATTTTTATTTCTGCAGATATTGAAGGTATTACAGGCATTGGACACTGGAATGAAACTGACAAAGCCTTCCCCAATGAGTATTCCTGGTTTCAAAAACAAATGACCGCAGAAGTTGCAGCAGCGGCTGAAGCTGCCATCGAAGGTGGAGCCACAGAAATTTTAATTAAAGATGCCCACGATTCGGGAAGAAATCTCATTCTGAATGAATTACCTGAACTTTGTGAAGTTGTGCGTGGCTGGGCAGGACATCCCTTGTCCATGGTTCAAGAGGTTGATGAAAGTTTTGATGCAATTATGTTTATTGGTTATCATTCCCGAGCCGGACAGAATACGAACACGCTGGCCCATACCATGTCTTCATCTCGAATTGCCAGAATGACTCTGAATGGTCTGGATATGTCAGAATTCTACTTGCACGGTCTGGCGGCTTCTTACTATGGTGTTCCCTCAATTTTTGTCTCAGGAGATGCAGGACTTTGTCAGGAGGTTGCCGAGCATAATTCCATAATTCAGACAGTGGCCACTATCAGAGGTGAGGGTAGCTCAGTTATTTCACAACATCCCGCTCAATCGTTGAAAATGATCCAAGCAGGGGTGGCAAAAGCCATTCGAGGAGATTTTTCCAAAGGTTTACTGCCCATCCCGAAAAAACTTGAATTTTCAATTGAATTCAAAAAACATCAGGAAGCTTATCGTGCATCATTTTACCCAGGGGCTTCTCTCATTAACCCGGTTACAGTAGGTTTTAAATCTGAAGATTATTTTGAACTTATGAGATTTAATCTCTTTGCTTATTAGGATAAAATAGCTTTTATAACCAATGCGTTTCAAAATCCCATTCACGCTTCTATTTATCTCCCTGGCAGTTTCACTGGTGGCGCAATCAGTTCCATCTGATTCCAAAGAGACGCCTACACACCCTCTGGATGTTTACCTCAATGAAATCGATGAAATGGGTCGTACGCTAAGTAATTGGAAAGGGGACTCCCTGGACCAGGGCTCATGGTTTTTTGGTTCATATGCCATGCTGCTTCTAAGCAATAATGGGAAGGGTGAAAATGTTCCATACGAGGGTCTGGAAGCCGCTATCCCAGAACTGTGGAGTGATTTCAAGTATCTTACTCCGCGCTATTTGGTTGAGTTGGCCGGGGGAGCGCTTTCCAATGGAAATTTAATGTCCATCAGGAAAGATTTAATCTTTACAAAATTACGGACAGAGGAACGTTTCATCATTGTGGTGGCCGGTTTTGGTTACTTGCGTATGCTTCAGGGCACTATTGGAGATTCACTATTTGCCATGGTGGTTAATGACGCCATGCAATTATCTACTGATCCTTCCTCCATAACAGATGAGCTTATAAAAAGTATGTCAACCCATTGCTGTGATGATCTTGCGCTTCAGTTCGAAAATGCCCTTATCAGTTCACGCTGGAGTGATGTCAATCTGGATTATGTCAGAACCAGACAGGATTCAATTGAGATTGGCATCGAGCATATTGGGGTATGGCATTTCCCCGTACAAGTAATGGTGATATCCACGGATGGGGACAGCACCTACTACACGTATGGTTTGAACCAAACCGCACCGCTGATGATACCAAAGATTGATGTGGCGGAAGTCGTTCTGGATGCGGATCATCTCCTGGCTGAGTATTATAGGTACAACAACCGCTGGCCCCGTTTACGCAATAATTTTCACCTTCAACCCTTTGGAGCTTTGCCGGATTGGACCAACTATCGCATGACAATTAATCCCAGTATCTGGTCTGATTGGGATGGAGAAAAACGGATTGGAGTAAAATTGACTTCCGGCTTTGGTGTGGACTTATGGCCAGCTTATCCCAGTGATTTTCGTCACCGCATCAGTTTAGAACTAAATGGTCACAAGCCCTATGATTCCAGCATGAGTTGGGGTGGACGAGTAAGTTATGGTCACCCACTAAATCTGGATAAACGCCTATTTTCGCATCTCAATGCTCATACGTATGATGATTGGTCAGGTATCAGTATTGGGTTTACCCGTTATGTAGGTAAGCAAACTTACCTGATTCAGGGGCCACGGCTGATATATCAAAGAGTAGGGTTGGCTTTTGAATATGATCAATATGGTGACAGCCTGATCTGGAAGCAAAATCAAAATATTCACATTATCAAAGGGTCTTATTCTGGCCTATCTCTGACCAAACAGGGAGACCGGATTTATATCAGAGTCAAGGCCGCCTCTGGTCAGGGTCCCCAGGGTAATTTTTCTATATTTAAAGCACAGACAGACCTTTCAGGTGTGTTTTGGGGTTGGGTTGTGGGAGGCATCCAATTTGAAACGGGATTCCAGAGTCAGTCGACGCCAGACCCCTATCAATTCACCCATAAATATGACTGGCAGGATGGATTGGCAGCTATACCAACTTTTCGTGGTCAAACCAAGCTGACTGAAAATACCAATGAGTACATGGGCTTGAGTTTATCGGGTGGTTATTGGATGTCCGGTATTCAGTTAAAAGTATTCACAAGCAGTATGATCGTTGATATGGATGAAGTGGGTTGGGACGGAGTTAAACCTCACTATGCGGCTGGATTTGGTTTTGAGCACAAATCTTTTTTCACAGCGGGTCTTTATTTTCCAATTTGGCAGTCTCACCCTCCTGAGGACGAAGAGCCCTGGGCCTGGCGTTATCAGGCGCGCCTTGTGTGGAATCTGTAGGTAGAAGACAAAAAAGCAGGAAACCTTGCAGAACACCCCTGCTAACTGTTCAATTTTATAGTTTGATCACAATCCAATTACTAAGTTAGTTCCATATTCAGAATCAACAGGAGGATGCTATGGAGTGGGTTTTATCAGTACGTGCTGAATGGCTAACACCGATAATGAAGATTTTCACCTTTCTCGGTGATGAGGAATTTTTCCTCCTCTTTCTACCCCTGGCCTACTGGCTGTGGAGAAAGCAGGTCATGGGTCGCGTAGGTTCGGTGCTGCTTTTTACATTTGTTCTAAATGCAGTCATTAAAGGTATCTTTCAGGTACCTAGACCCGATGTCATTGAGCATCTCGTACATGCTGATGATTGGTCCTTTCCCAGCGGTCATTCTCAGGGTGCTATGGTATTGTGGGGCTGGCTGGCCTATGAGCTCAAGGACAAGCGTGCCTACGTTATTGCTGCCATTCTCATAGCTGGAGTGGGATTCTCAAGAATATATCTTGGTGTACACTACCCCACAGATGTCCTGGGTGGTTTCCTGATTGGATTTATAACTTTGTATGTCTATTCCTGGTTATTAAAGCTTGCCCCGCAGGGCTGGCTCTATCTCGGTCCCACTCGACAGAGTTTGATCATCTTTGTACTTCTCATGGGGTTGTTTATGCTGGTCCCAGAACTATCTGAGGTGGCCATCAAAGGCGGCGCGGCATTCATCGGTTTTCTAACGGGTTACCTCCACGAGAAGAAATATCTTTCCTGTAGTTTCAAACCCGGTATGAACCTGGTCATCTCCAAGCTTGTCCTGGGGCTGGTAGGTATCGTTCTGATCTGGATGGGGCTAAAACAGGTGTTTATATCTATCGGCTACACAACAGATATGGCCATGTTTATCCGATATACACTTCTGGGCGCCTGGATCAGTTTTGGCGCGCCCTATCTCTTCTGTCAATTTGGTTGGAATCTGGAGAATAAATAACTCCGAAACGAGCAAATATATATTGGTGAAATACATCACTTTTTTGTGAGAAATAAAAACTTGGTGTGAACTGTCTTGGAAGAGGTCCTGCACAGGGTTATTATCACGGTCCAATGATGAAGCACGCAACAATATTTATAAACAAATCAAATTTCAATCTGGGACAAAAAAGGACTTTTTACATGAAAGCTTTAAACACGTTTATCAGCCTGGCTCTGATGACATCAATGGCCTTTGGCCAACTCTTTATTAATGAAATCGATTATGATCAGCCGGATCAGGATCCATATGAATTCATTGAAATAGCAGGTCCAGCTGGGACATATAGTAGTGTTGTGATTGATTTCATTAATGGGAACAACAATACATCCTATAGGACAGTTGACCTAGGTAGCATCACAATCGCAGACGAATCGAATGGTTATGGTTTTTATGTGGTTGGAGCGGCGACGGTTTCGGAAGCTGATATTACCCCAGCTGGGTGGCCAGCTTCCCACGCCATTCAAAATGGAGATCCAGACGGCGTTGTTCTATTAATTAATAACAACATTGTTGATGCCGTCTCATACGAAGGGGAAATGACTGATACTGATGGAAATGTCATGGAAGACGGTGGAACCGATTTCCCCTCGCCTGATTCCTCAATCAGTCGCATCGGAATTGATGGAACTCCATGGGAACATACTGGTATCACTCCTGGAGCTGCAAATACCAATCAGACTTTTGACCCCAACGTGAATTTTCCGCCAGTAGCCAATGCAGGTGCCAATCAGTACGTTGAAAGTGGTGCAATCGTTTCTCTGGATGGGAGTGGTAGTAGTGATTTTGATGGAACAATTGCTTCCTATCTCTGGGAACAAGTTTCAGGCTCAAGTGTGACTTTAACCAATGCTACGAGCGCTATCGCCAGTTTTACTGTACCCACTGTCACTGAAACCAGTACCTGGGTATTTTCACTCACTGTCACCGATGATGAAGGTGCCACAGCCAGCGCGGAAACAGAAGTTATTGTCCAAATTAGTACCATCTTGACTATCGCTGAGGCAAGAACTCAAGCCTTGGGAACGCTAGTCACAACTACAGGGCTAGTAACGAGTGTGAATTATTATGAGGGCAATGGCGTCGATTATACTTTCCAGGACGAAACGGCAGCTCTTCATATATACCGTGCAGGTGAATTACTTGTTCTTGAATTAGGTGACGAAATTACTGTGACGGGAGAAATCTCAGCTCCTTATGATGTCATTGACATTGTCCCAACTTCTATTGATCAGATTGTGATAAACAGCACTGGGAATACTTTGCCAGAACCACAAGTTATTACAGTAGCTCAACTCATGACAGACGGTGAAGATTATGAAAGCGAGCTGATCAAAATTTTGAACCTCTCAACTGATGGTGGTGATCCATGGCCAACGTCTGGAAATAATGCAAATATGAACATTATCGATGGCGGTACTGGTTCGGCAGTTATGAGGATTGACAAAGATACCCAGATCGATGGAACAGTGGAGCCGGTGTGGCCTGTGGATGTTATCGGCGTTGTCACTCAATTTCAGGGTACAAATCAGATACAACCTCGCCTCGTATCTGACTTTCTGTCGAATATTGTGAGACCGACATTTACCAATGAAATACACACACCTGAATTTGCAACTTCAGCCAATGAAATCACAGTAACTATTGATATTGTACCAGGTGATGAGACACAGAGCATTAACTCAGCCGTACTGATGTATGGAACGGGTGGAACACATTTAAATGAAAGTGAAATGTGGCTGGATAATGGCAGTACCTACATGGGGATCATACCTGCCCAGGCAGCAAATTCTTTCCTTGAATATGAAATAATTGCAACAGCATTCACCACCTATGATTCAGGTATTGATACCAGCGAGTTTGACTCCTGGACTTACGAGCTGGCTATTGCCTCCTCCGAAGTCGCCACCATTGCCTCAATTCAGGCCAACCCTATCCAAGATCAGATCGTAACCGTTGAAGGCATTGTCACTATTGGTGGTGATTTGCTACAGCCCCCCTACACAAAAGCCTATCTGCAGGATGCCTCAGGCCGGGGTATCAATCTATTTCAATTTGATGAGCTGGATATCAACCGCGGGGATATGATCACAGTTGTTGGTGCAATTGAAATTTTTCAAACCACCGTTGAGATTACGGATTTTTCATACCAACTTATTTCCACAGGCAATGATCTGCCAGCTCCAGTTGTGCTAACCCCTGGAGAAGCCAATAATGCTGAATACGAAGGAACCTGGCTCAAAATCACTGGTACTATTACAGATACTTGGTCAGCCGGTGGTGGTCAAAACGTTCTGATTGGTGATGGATCAGACACATGCGTTGTCCGTATCTGGGAAACAACTGGTGTGGATGTTACACCACTGACCGTTGGCACAGAATGGTCGTTCCTCGGTGTTGAAAGTCAGTATAACAATACCTTCCAGCTTCTTGTGGCTTATGATGCAGATATCATAAGCACCAGTGCCATTGATGTGATAGATACAAAACCTTCACAATTTGCTCTGAATCCTGCTTATCCGAACCCCTTCAATCCCAGCACAACCCTGAGTTGGAAGCTTGAATCCTCTTCAGATATGATGTTACGTGTCATGGATGTGCGAGGTCGTGAAGTAGCTCGATTGGTTGAGGGCAGCACTGGTCCCGGGCAATTCTCCATGACCTGGGATGCCTCTGACTTAAGTTCAGGTGTATATTTCATTCAGTTGATTACACCAAACGAATCAGCCATTCAAAAGGTCATGCTACTAAAATAAATTTAATGAAATTGGCAAAAGGCGTTCTATAGGGACGCCTTTTGCATCAATAGTGTTGTTTAATGATTTTGTATACGATGAAACAGAAGTGAGAGAATGAAGAGACAAATAATTCAAAGCGTATTTTTTCTGCTCATGCCCTATCTGGCCATGGCGGTTGATCATCTCCTGATCAATGAGGTTGTACTCCAACCCTCAGCAGGTGAATACATATTGATCAGCAATCCTACAGCCGGGTCTATCAATCTCAGTGATTACTACCTGACAGATGGTACCGATAAGGCCAATGGAAAATATTACTATAATCTGCCCAGTGGTATTGACTATTGGTCAGGTAGCTCGACTGATTTTATTGTCCGATTCCCTGATACAACTATTTCAGCTGGTGGTTCTCTGATCTTGAGTATGGCCCGAAATAGTGACTATGAAACGACCTATGGAGCCAGCCCAGATCTTTCACTGAAGGACAATATGCTGGATGCAGTCGATGGCACATCTACAATCGGTGGCTCACCTAATGTCAAATTGGACAACACGTCAGAATCTCTTATTCTTTTTCATTGGGATGGTGTCTCATCCACTGTAGAAGACGTTGAATATCTCGTGTGGGGTACAGACAGCACCACAGCTTCAACGTACACATTGGATAAAAGTCCTGTCGCTGGTTATGCCGCTGATACACCAGTGGAAAATCAGAGTTTCATGGAGACCCATGTGGATGGTTTTAAACTGATTCGCAATGGGGAAGAGGGAACAGAAGTTTCTTCAGGTGGCAATGGGATTACCGGTCATGATGAAACCAGTGAAAATCTGGCTGATACCTGGTCTGTGGTTGATCTGACCATTGTCAAACCTGAGATCAATAATATCATTGCCACACCCTCAGATCCCGAGACTACAGAAGATATAATTATTACTGCCGATGCCACCGATGATGCTGGCATAAGTTCAGTTACACTGACCTACACCTTCCCAACAGAAACAGGCACACCTGTTGACCTGGTCATGGCATCTTCAGGTGGTGACAGTTACAGCGTCACGATTCCTGCCACCAATGCAGAGGGTACTCTCGCTTATTACATAACTGCATTGAATACTTCAGGTCTATCGGAGACGAGCCCCATTGGAGGGATTGCAATTACAGATCCACCCCCACCAGTGACGATCCAAACCATCCGTGGAAATTTCGACAGCTATTCGGGCACCATAGTGAATTTGAATGTTGTCGTAGCAATTGGTTCTGGCATCACCCGTACCGATAGAACGGAAGCCTATGTCCAGGATGAATCTGGCTACGGTATTGTTCTATCAGCTACAGGTATGTTGAACCCAGCCCTGGTCCAGGGTGATTCCATAAATCTGGTTGGTGAAGTTTCTGAATACAATGGCACCAAACAAATCATCAATTTTTCAAGCACCCAGCTTGCCACAGGCAGACCTGTGCCGGGTATTAGGACCATTACCAGTGCCGAGATGACTGCAGATGCAAATCAGGGTAGCTTCGTCAGGGTCTGGGGTGCCGTCCAATCCAGAAGCGATGGAATCGGAGGGGGATCAAATGTTGGCCTGGAAGATGCCGATGGTCTCGTCTCCATAAGAATTTGGGATACCACACATTTACTGGATGATTTAACTGCCGATAGTTTGCTCCAAGTAGGGAATCTGGTTCAGGTATTTGGTATTGCCAGTCTATACAACGATGACGGACAACTCCTGGCAGCCTATGCCAGCGATGTACAGCCCTATAAAGAAGGGGAGGACAGTGATGGTGGAACCAGCCTCTCAGTTGCGCCCTATCCCTTTGTACCACAACTGGCTGAAAAAATTCAATATACTTACAAATTTCCCGCAAATTCACGGGTAACCCTCAGGATTTTCGATATGTCCGGGCACATCATCACCACACTTTTCGAGGATTACCGCAGCCTGTCTCTTGAAGTGACCAAGACCTGGAACGGTCGCAATGAAATCTATCAGCTTGTGACGCCAGGAACTTATATCATGCATCTGGAAACAGTAAACCGCTCCACTGGTGAGATTTTGACAGATATGGCTCCTGTAGTCATCGGGAGTAGATAATGAAGAATTTAAATATGCTTCGACTCATAATATTTAGTGTATTGGTTGGTCTTTCATATGGGCAGGTAACCACGGATACACCATACAAATCAGCTGCCATGGGTGCCCTCATGGGGAGTAATATCGCCTATTCTAGTGATGGAAGCAGTCTGCTGCTCAATCCAGCATCCATTCGAAATATTGAGAATGGAACGGTTCTGGCCAGTACCCAACGCATCTACAATCAGTCCTATTTACCCCATAGTATCCTGGCGACAGTCCTGGACCTACCCAGTGGTCTGGGGAAACTTGGATTAAGCTTTGAATCCATGTCAGTTTCTTACCAGGATCAAACACTGAGTGGTGAAACTGCTCTGGGAGTGTCTCATGCATTTAATCTTCGTGAAGACCGGATATCAAGTTTGAATATGGGTTATACACTCAAGTATCTTTCCATTGATTATGGCCAATCTGCTGGTGTAACTGGTGATGGTTCTGATGGTATGGATCTAGGAAGTGCCACGGCCTTTGCAGTTGATCTGGGCTTTCAAGCGACCCTATCAAAAAGACACTGGCTTGGTGTGGTTGCACACAATATCAATCGTCCTATGATCGGTTCAGGAAGTGCAGCATTTAACCTGCATCGTGATATTCAAGCTGGTTTTTCCTACGCACCAACCCAGCAGGTTGTAACCAGCTTTATGCTGGTGAGTAGCCCAGGTTTTGACACTGAATTGCATGCCGGTTTGGAGTATGGCTTGAATACCTTTTTTACATTACGTGCCGGTATTCAATCACAACCCAACCGCTTTGGGACGGGCTTCAGTTTTAAAGCTAAAGGAATCGCTTTGGATTATGCGCTCCTAACCCATCCGGTCCTGCCTGCGACGCATCAACTATCGCTGGCCTATGACTTCGTAGATCCTTTCTAGAGCCATGCAATGATTAGACAAACATCAGTGATATTCAAGAGGGTAGGGCACATCACCATCATCAGTTTATTGATGCTGGGTCTGGCATGGGCAAATCCTGTGGATATTAATAATGCCTCGCTCTCAGAGCTACAAGACCTGCCTCTTACCGAAGGCCAAATGCTTGCGGTCTATGAGTATGTGCAATACCATGGTCCACTTGAGAGCATCTATGAATTGGTAAACGTTTCCGAACTGGAGCACGTCGATATAGAAGCTTTAAAACCGCAACTCGTGCTAAAACCAGACGAAAATGCTTCAACCAATACGCGTCTTCAAGATCAATATAGGAAAGTAGAGGATTGGACTTCCACTGAAGGTGCCAGTGAAGGTTTGATGGAACTCTGGCTGGAACGTCTGGCAGAACCCATCAATGTGAACACAGCCACCTATGATGACCTGGTATCCTTCCAGAATGTCAGTCAGATCGATGCCGTGGCAGTCCTTAAACTACGTGCAGAAGTTGACTCCATTGGATCTGCAAGATGGCTCAGAAATGCCATCGGTCTGTCATACTATGGTTACCGTAATTTGCGGGAATTCGTGACTTACAGCGAACCTGAGGATGGACAGATGCATGTCTGGTATAATATGGTTGTGAAATCCATCCCTTCTACCAATTCTGAAGAAGAGGCTGTAGCCACAATCCTACAGATTGAGAATCTGGAAGAATTGAAGAAATCGGAGCTCCTTAACAATCCGGCTTCAAGACCAGATGTTCTTCATAAACTGTCTTTTACTAATTCCCGTCACTGGAAAGCAGGCATATCCTACAATCGGCAGCTTGGTGAATCTCATCGCTATTTTAACGATGGTGATATTCCTGAAGTGAAACTCTCGTTTACTGTTTCCGATTATAATTTGGGACCTCTGCACTTGGATCGTATGGTTTTAGGTAACTTTTCTGCGACCATTGCTCAGGGGCTGGTGATGCAGTCCACTGATTTTCGATCACCTCGCTATTCGGGCTATGGATGGAACAAACGTGTCACCGGTATCTTTTCCGATCTATCTAGAACCCAACAGTATGCGCTGAGGGGTGCTGGTATACAGGGTTCCCTATTTGACAAGTTTAAGTTCATGGTATTTGCATCAAAAAACGATAGAGATGCAATACTCAATTCCGATGGTGAATCGTTTACCTCCTTGATCACTATGTATCCAAGAGATGACTATGATTATTTTGTCCAAGATACTCTGGATATGCTGAATGCGGTTGAGGAAGTGACCTATGGTGGAAACCTTCGTTATGAAATTACCCCGGGAACCTTTGTGGGATTTTCCAGCTATGAAAGTCTCTATGATAAGGAGTTGAGACCAGATCCCCTCCTCACTCTGATACTTCCTGGTAACACAGGATTATTTCTGAATTCCTCTGGGAATGGTGCCGATACGGAAGTGGCTGCCATGCATGCCTCATCAGCAGCTTCCTCACTCTGGGATGTGGCTAAATCTAATCGGCGTGTACAGGGGCTAGAGTTCAGTACGGTTATCAGCAATCTGGCACTACAGCTTGAATGGGCTGTCCTGGACAAGGATAGCGAGATACTATCGATTAAAGATGATCCTAGAGCGTTAGTGGCTAATGCCTATCTCCAATTTGACAATTTCAATTTCATGGTGCTTTATCGTGATTATGACCTTGGCTTTGACAATCCCTATCAGCGTAGTTTTTCAAATTATCAGCGCTATAAAAGCAGTATTTTTGAAGACTATTATTATTTGAAAAATCCTGCCTTTTCATACCTCTATGCTGGTGCTTCGCAACCTCAAGCCGAGCAGGGGATTTATGTCAGCAGTCGCTATCAGATGCATCGGGCCTGGTTGTTGACGACAAATTTTGATACCTGGACCCGGGTAGCTGATGGATCGAGGTATTTCCGGACAGTGGCAACACTTGAATATCGACCTACTTTTAACTATCGGTTCAGGGTACGACAAAAATGGCAGGCCCGTGGAAGATTCAATATCTTTGCACCAACCGGTTATGAAAACCGGGAAACCATTTTTACAGCCAGAATGAGACTTTCAGGTTTTGATCAGCTGCAGGTGACTTATGCTAATTCAGGGACTCAATTTGATCCACGTCGACGATTAACCATCGATTTAGCCACGGGAGCAAATAATAACTCTGCCGTTGGACAAGCCTATAGCCCTGGAAATGCCCTGGGCTTCACCGTGACTCATAATTTTACAGAAAGTTTTAAGCTCATTGGGCATATCGCCTACTATAAGGGCTTCTTCTGGAGCTTTGAGGATACTGACTTCCAGGTATTTGATTCCCCCAATGGATCAATTCGCTGGTACCTGACCACCTTCTCCCGTCTTGGAAATCACTGGGCTGTAAGAGCCAAACTCACATGGGACGAAGGTTCCGCTATTTCCAATTATGCCTATGGTACACCCTCCTCCTCCTCAAGATCGCCTCAGACAGGGGTAAACTATTTTACTGAGGCTACAGATTTCCGAATTCAATTGGACTATGCCTTCTAGGTGATGAATATGACAAATATACACAAAATGAATGATAAGAAGACCTCCATGGACACTATGAGACTTACACGAACTTTCAGCATAATTATGCTGTTATTATCAAGCTGCACGCTTTTTGCTCAGAGCTATTTTAATCCGTTATTGATGAATCAATTGGGGTTGTCCCACAGTCGAGATGTGGCTTTATCAGGAGCGAATACCTCCGATTATAGCTCGGCCATGAGTACTTTCAGTAACCCGGCCAATCAGGCAGGATTTGTTGGTCTTAAGTTGAGTGGTTCCTTTGGTGCCATAACTACAAATGAAAATCGATCCTTTCCTGCCATTGATCAATTTGGAGATGTGGTTACCAATAACATCTATGTGGTTTCCAAGGGCATACAAAACACCTTTTCGGGCGGGGCAACATGGGGCAGCGGTCAATTGTCAATCTCTCTGGCCTCAACACCCTTGCTTACCCCGGCTTTCTCATTTAAAGAGGAGATCAGAGGTAGCCTTTACTCACCAAACATCAACCGAGATCCTCTCATTGGATATCATCATCTGAGTCAAGCAGGTGTGATACAATCCAGTGGCGCCAGTCTTGGGACGGCTTTTGGGTCCTGGTCAGTTGGTCTTGGAATGCGCATGCTCCACGGTGTTGGTCTGGAAAACGAGTATGGCATATCAGTTTTGGATAGTGCAAATGTTTCTGCCCTTGCGGCTGGTTCAAACCTATTGAAAACCGAGAGCTGGGAACTGGATAATTCACCATTCATATTTAATATGGGAGTGATCAAGGATTTTGGTTTGCACTGGAGAATTAGCGCGAGCTATCAGTCTGCTTATTCAATTGAGTCCATACGCCAGGGTGCAAACCCCTTTTATGATCTCGCACTGGACTTACCGAGTTTGGAGTGGTCTTCGGATTCTCTGGGGTCAACAGTCAATATTCCCGCCCGCCTTGAGCTTGGTTTGAGGATGAAACCATCCAACAGCTTGCCCACATCAGTTTATGTGTCGCTAGCCTATCAGGACTGGACCCAATATGAAGTGAGCTATAGCGACTCGCTTTTGGAGGCTGATTCCCCATTTGCATACCCCATGCAGGAAGCATTTACGATAAGTGGGGGTATCGAACATTGGGTGAACGAAAATGTACCCTTTCGAGCTGGTTTTAGCTGGGCAGAATCGCCCATTGACAGTGAACTCTCTCAGGCAGTTCTCAGCGGTGGCTCAGGCTGGAAAAGTGGACCCTTGCAATTTGATGTGGCACTACAACTTTCGTCAGTAGGGTATCGGTATTATGATATTTTTGTCCCTGGTGAAATGTCAGCCAATGTCTATGAAAATGTTCGGGAATCAAAAACTAACTATTCAATCTCCATGAGTTATAGTCTGTGAAACGACTTCCCATACTGGGTTTCTTTTTTGTCGCATTAATGCTGGTGCTTGTGCAGCCAGATTATGTGGATGCCCAGACATCAACGTACAATAAAAAATTCGATTCTCCAGAGTACCTCAAAATTCATCTGCTTTTCACCAATGATCTACATGGAGGGATTTCCCCTTCAAAAGCTTGGTTTATGAATCCTGAATTTCCACCTGATCTTGGTGGTGGTGCTTCCATGTTCACCTATGTGAACGAGATTCGAGACCTGGCGAAAACGGAAGGATCAGAAGTTCTATTGCTGGATGGTGGTAACATATTCCAGGGAACACCCCTGGGTATGGCTGATTCAGGTCGTGCCATGGTTGACTGGATGAATGAGATGGAATATGATGCATCTGTTATAGGCTTGCAGGAATTCATGTTTGGGATGGAAAATATTTCTAACCTGAACGAAAGAGCCCAATTCCCTTTTCTTGGTGCGAATTTGAAGAGTGACCTCTATTCACCGCAGGCAAATCTCGTTAAAACATTTCAGGGCGTTAAGCTGGGGATATTTGGATTATCTACTGCCAATACACCCAGAAAGCTCTTACCAGGGCAAACAGCTGGTGTAGAATTCGGACGAGAAATTGTTGCGGCTAGAGAGCAAATCAAGGTGCTCAAAGATCAAGGTGCTAATTGCATCATAGGTCTATCGCACCTGGGTGTACCCTATCAACGTGAAGATGAATTTGCTGAATTTGTTGATACTTATGAAGATGAGAGTGATTTTAGTGACAGAGTTATTACAAACCTTGAATTGGGTCACCTGGTAGATGGGATCGATCTCATTGTTTCTGGTGGTACCAATGCAGGCTATAACACACCCTGGGAGGATCCACAGAAACATACACTGATTGTGCAGGGTTATGGTGGTGCCAGTAATATTGGACATATCGTACTTTATGTACATCGCAAGACAGGCACACTGGCCGGTTATAAGAACCCATTTGCAAGAGGTGTGTTATTCACTCTGAGTACGGATGATATTCATCCAGACCAGACCATGACAAAACATCTCACTGACCTGGAAAAGACACGCAGCTTTGTAGGGAAACGAGATTTTAGCAAGGCTCAGAACAGCCCTGCGTCAGGCGAATCATCAATACTGAAGAGATGGCAATTTGAAGTACCCAATTTTAATCGGGATAATTATCTCGATGTAGCTACCTGGAATATGGAGTGGTTTCCCAAATCCAAGGACAGTACTATCACTGCTGTTGCCGAGATTATGCAAAAAATTAATGCTGATGTCTATGCGGTACAGGAGATTGGAAGTCTGGAGCAATTTGCAGCCATGATGGATCTTTTACCTGCCTATGATTTTAAGGTTACCAGGCAATCAAGTTTTTTTGATCAGGCTGTGATATACAAGAAAAGTGTACTGGCCTATGTTGGCAGGGAAGAGCCCTTTGCCCACTCAGATTACAATTTTGCCGGTCGTCCACCGCTCCGCGTAGATTTTGTCTGGACAGTAGACGGGAAAAGAGAACCGGTTTCGATCATTAATCTGCACTTGAAGTGTTGTGGGAATGGTCTGGAACGTCGCAAAAAATCAGTAGCAGAGCTGCATGAATATTTGAGTCTGGGTATGGAGATAGGTGAGGAAAATATCATCGTCCTGGGAGACTGGAATGACCAGATTGATGATGTGGGAGTTTTACAGAGTTTTACAGCCTTCCTGGGTGATCCAGAAAACTTCAGATTTACCACTGATCGCATTGCCGGGGATATTGAACAAGCGTCTTATCCAAGTTGGCCAAGCTTCCTAGATCATATTCTGATCGGGAAGGGCTTTTTTGATGAATTTGAAAATGGCAGCACCATACAGACGTTGCCTGTAGCTGAGTGGCTAGGTAGTTGGGAAGAGTATGAACTGATTATTTCTGATCATCGCCCCGTGCTCATGCAGCTCAACATGTCCAAATAACCTGGAAACTGAGTTCACCGAAGCCTGAAGTTTCTAGCTGGGGGTGGACATTTCGACAGGCTCAATGTCCGGTATTGTCTGGAGGCTGAGTTTATCGAAGCCTGGGGCTTCTAGCTGAGGCGGACATTTCGATGAGTCTACGTTCGCGGAGCACAACCCACAGGCTGGTTCAACGTCCAGTATCAAAAAAAAATAGAAAAATATTTATAGAGATGAACTTAAATAAATTTAACCCATTAATCATTGTCCCAATTCTAGCTTTTCTGAGTACCTGCGCTGAACCTGTTGATTCAAATTTACCAACAGGTCCTCAGATTCCTTCAATTGATAGTGATGCCACCATCAGTATTGTCACCTGGAATATTGAAAATTTTCCACAACGGGGGACTCGCACCACAGATAGAGTTGAGATGATTATGGATTCTCTGGATGCAGATTTTTACTGTTTACAGGAGATTCAAGATAAGGGTGCTTTGGAGGATATCGTTGATCAGCTTGATCAGTACTCTGTGATCATTTCTGATGAGACCTCCTTTATGCATCTGGCAATCGTCTATAAGCAGGACTCTTTTTTGCCAGTATTCACAGAGAATCTATTCGCCAGTAATGATTACAATTTTGCTGGTCGTCCACCTCTTTTAGTGAGTTTCCTCTATGAATATGAGGGTCGTGAGCAAATACTCAATCTCATCGATGTGCACATGAAGTGCTGTAATGATGGCGCAGAACGCCGTCATCAGGCTTCCATCCTGCTGAATGATTACTTAAGGAATAAAATGGCCTGGGGAGACAGCAATTTTGTGGTTCCAGGTGACTGGAACGATGCTATCTACGATGGCGATGATTCTGGACAGTACAGTTTTGAGGCATTCTTAAATGATGGTGATAACTTCCGTTTTGCCACAGATAGCCTTGCAGCAACCGGGGCGGCTTGGGACGCTTCTTACCCGAGCTATCCTAGCTTTATTGACCACATTTTAATCAGTCGGTCACTCTTTGATGAAGAGCAACATTCCAGCATATCAACGATTCGACTAGATGAAGTGTTTGGTGATTACAGTTCAGTCGTATCGGATCATCGACCTGTAGTTTGGTCATTTAAACCTCAATAAACTCTCGTAGAAGATTTGCCCTCAACTAATCCTAATCATCAAAGTTGGGATAGATGGGAAATTCGATGATAAAATGGGCACCGGGTCCATCTTTTAGATTGACTGTTCCCATGAGCTGTTGCTCAGACAAAATTTTAAGTAGATATAAGCCCAGGGAATGAATTGAATCCCACACCACGGGTTTTTGAAGACCGATCCCGTTATCAATGACTTCCAGACGTAAATGCTCATCTTCATATTCAGTGAATTGTATGAGGATGTGTTTATCCTGCTTGGTAGGATCGGGGAAGGCATACTTCAGTGCGTTGGTCACCATTTCATTGATCATCAACCCACAGGGCACAGCGATATCCACAGGTAAGCTTATCTCAGGGATGTTTGTCCTAATCTCAATAGGTGCGGCCGGTCCACCAAAGGCGGCCTGGAGCGTATTGGTTAAATCCTGGATATAGGTGGAGATATCAATATTATCAAATTCAGGTGACCTATAGAGGGCATCGTGTACCAAGGCCATAGAATTGACTCGATTTTTAATGTCGTCAAGAGTTTGAAGTGTTTTATCGTTTTGTGTCCCTGCCTTTTGCAATCCGAGTAAACTGGCTACGAGTTGCAGATTATTCTTTACCCGATGATGGACTTCCTTGAGCAGTAGGTCTTTTTCGAGAATTGATTTCTCCAGAAGATTTCTCTGGCGGACGATCTCCGTAACATCTTCAAGAGACACCATGACCTGATTCGTCATTCCAACTATGTTCTTAAGCGGATAAAGAAGGATTTGAACCACCTTCGTACTTCCATTATCAGCTATGAAATTAACTTCAGGAATTTCGATGATGCTTCCCTCTGCTGCTTTCCTAAAACTCTTGCCTAGAGATAGCTGGTTTGCCAGCTTGTCGTCATCCACATGATAATCCCTGATAATTTCCTCTGGACCTTCAGCTCCCCAAAGTTCAACCCAACCAGAATTTAAATGGGTAATGTTTCCTTCAGAATTGTGGATAGCCATGGGGATTGGGGACTGGGCGATCACAGCGCGAAAATAATTTGCTCTTTCACTCGCTTTTACATGGGCTTTACGACGAGATTCAATCTGAGCATTGAGCTGTATGTTATGTTTTTCGAGTTCCAACCCCCGTTTAATCAGAAAATTTGTACGTAAACGATAAGCTATGAAGCCAATGAGAATGAATAGAAGAATACTACTGGATATGAACCACCACGTTTCATAGAACTCTGGATACATGATGATTTTTAGTGAGAGACCGTTATTATTCCAAACCTGATCATTATTGCTGCCCTTGAGTTGGAAGTTGAATTCCCCAGGAGGCAGATTTGTGAAGGTAACACTTCGTTGATGTCCAATTTGTCGCCACTCCTGGTCAAACCCTTCCATGTAATAGGCGTAGCTATTGCTACTTGGGTGATAATAGTCCAGACTGGCAAAGCTCAGACTGAAAAACAAATCATTTGGATACAACTCCAGTAGGGGGGTGGTGGTGATTGATTTTTCTAATATGACTCGGTCTTTGAATTTTTGATTGATGCCGATGGGTACGTTCATGATAGATAAATCTGTGAATTTGACCGGCGGAACATGGCGGTTACTCTTTATCTGATCTGGATGGAAATAGGTGATACCTTTTACGCCGCCAAAATACAGCCACCCATTATCAAGTTGGCAGCCTGCTGGGTTAAACTCCTTGCTCAATACACCATCAGCAATGCCATATGTTTTAAGTATTTTTTTCTTTGGGTGATATTGGGCCAGACCATTATTAGTACTCATCCACAACCAACCGTTGGCGTCCTGGAAAATGTTGTAAATAGCACTACTGGGTAGACCATCTTCTATAGAAAAATTTTCGAAAGTACCATTACGAGGATTAAAGCGGCTTATCCCACCACCGTACGTCCCCAACCATATATAACCATCACCATCCTCATAGAAACACATCACATCATTATTGGGTAGAGCAGTGGGGTCGCCTGGGGAAGCTTTATATTGTTTTAAGGTCATGGTGTTGCGATCAAACCCGATCAAACCTTCGTTTTCGGCTCCTATCCATAACTTTCCTCGAGAATCTTCGAACATGCAGTAGAAGGAAATATTCCCAAGATTTAGATCTTTATTTCCCGGTGTACGAAAGGTCTCAAATTCCAGACTTGTGGGATCCAGACGAAAAAGACCATCATTCCAGCTACCCAGCCAGATATTGCCCTCTTGATCTTCAATCATCGAGAGCAGGTAATCACTTTGGAGACCTTTAGGATTACTCGAATCGGCTTTTATATGCATGAAGGTATCCGAGTTATTTCTCAGGAGATCAAGACTGGTACTTGCACCGATAACCCAGAGGTTGTCATTCTGATCTACCAAGATGTCCTGAATCCCATCATCACTCAGGCTACCTGAATCCACCGGGTCATGGCGATATATCTTGAACTCATTCGTGAGGGGGTTGTAATACGTGAGGCCTGATGTCCATGTGGCAATCCAGAGATTACCTTTACTATCCTTTGCAATTTTAAGAATTCGGTTCTCGTGTAATCCCTCAGGATTAAGTGGATCGTAAGTAAGGTTGTGGAATTTTTTGCGATTGCGGATGTATTTACTAACACCGCCACCCGCCGTGCCAACCCAGACAATATCACCGTCATCATAGATTGATCGGATTGCATCATCGTTTAGAGCAGTTTCATCATAGACTTTTTTCCCAATAATCTCCAGCAGATTGCCATTTAAATCCAGGATCAATATCCCTTCGGAGTCTGTACCGACCCATAAGCGATCACTACCTACCTGAAGCATGCGACTCACACTGGTTTCAGCATAATCTGGATTGATGGTAGATTTATATCCGTGATGAATAAAACTGTCAGTTTCTGGATCATAGCAATCAAGTCCACCCCAGTTAGTGCCGACCCAAATTTTGTAATTCTCACCGTCAAAAGATTCGTACACATAATTCACGTTATTGTCGAATAAGGATGATGGTTTATCCTTATCGTAGCGATAGTTTTTAATTGTGTAGGTTTTCAAATCCAGAACACTGAGCCCATTTAGAGTTGAAATCCAGAGTTGGTGATCATGATCCTCAAAGAGAGCATAAACAACTGGATCTGCCAACGTCTCGTCATTGGTAACAAGGCTCTTGACCGGGACAGAGATGCCCGTTGTGGGGTCTAACCGAAAAAGACCTCCACCGGAAGTCCCAACCCAGATATAGCCCTCATGATCCTCAATCAAACCCCAAATTGAACCCTCACCTGGGGAAAGACTATCCAGCTGGAAATGGGGGTAATGGACAAATGATTCAGTATCATCGATATACTTGTTCAAGCCTGAAACATAGGTGCCAATCCACAGATTACCCTGACTATCCAGAAGGCTGGAATATATTGAATTTGAGTTTATCGATGATGAATCCATTGGATTGTGACGAAACTGCTTGAATGTGATCCCATCATAGCGGTTGAGACCATCTTCGGTCCCAAACCACATAAATCCATTCATATCCTTTGCCACAGTCATCACACTATTCTGCGAGAGCCCAAGATTGATATCGATAGTTTCAAATTGAATGGGATGATGATGATTCGCCATGGTGAAACTAACTAGGAAAAGCAGCCCGAGGATGGATAGAGATATTTTGTTCATAAGCTTTTCCTGACGATTCTATTGTTCATGGCACCAACAAATGTTCTTAGAAAAAAATCAAATACTCCGAGTTAAAAATAAGTCAAGAAATATAGTGTCAATCCAAAGACCTACAAAGGGTAGAAAAGGTTTTTAGCAGGTTCCAGGAAGGCCAGTTAGAGCATGCTACTGGGTTTAATCTTCAAGGGGTGTATGTAATTGAGCTGGTGCGTTGGTACTGCGAAGTGCTCTATTTTTTATCGGAAAAAAACACGTCCCAGTTTTTTAATGTATCTTCAGAGGCATGTTGGCTCGCCTCCTTCTTGTTTCGTCCCTCACCAAATCCAACGATGGTACCGTCGATGATAACCTGGATCATATAAAGTGGATCATGGTCTGGTCCTGTCGTTTTTGTAACTTCAAAGGTAGGATTACTCATCTTCAGGCGTTGGCATTTTTCAGCTAACTGACCTTTGTAGTTAAAGGACTGCAATTCAGAAGCGTAATCAGCCTTTCCAGCAATCACATGTTTTTTGACCCAAATGGCTGCCGGTTCATAACCACCATCCATATAGATGGCAGCTATGAGCGATTCAATAACGTCAGCCATAATGGAATCGTTGTCTCGTTGTCCACCACGACGGCTCGAATCACTCAGAAGTATCCATTTCCCCAGATCAAGACGAAGAGCACATTCCGAGAGATAGTTACCGTTCACCAGAATAGTCCGATATTTGGTAAGTGTTCCCTCATTCAGATGGAGGTGTGTTTTGAAAAGATAATCTGAAACAACTAGCTGGAGGACTGCATCCCCAAGGAACTCAAGACGCTCATAAGAGTAGCGAATATTGTTCTGACTGGCAAATGAGCTGTGGGTTAATGCGCGTTCCAGCAGATGAGGTTCGGCAAACGAATAGCCCAGAGCTTTTTCAATTGTGGATAGATTTTTTGCAAAATGGTCAGAGACCACCAGCTTCGAATCATTTTTCCTGAAGAGTTTCCCCAAAATCCTCATAAGAGTAAGACTAAGCCTTATATTCCTTTACCGCTAACACGGCATTGTGACCACCAAAACCGAAAGAATTACTAATTCCTGCTCTGACTTCACGTTGAACGGATACACCAGGTGTATAGTTCAAATCGCATTCATCACAAGGATTCTCGTGGTGAATGGTGGGAGCGATTGTGTTGGTCATAACTGTTTTTACGAGAGCAGCCAGTTCAATTCCACCTGAAGCACCCAGAAGGTGACCAGTCATGGATTTTGTTGAACTTACTGAAAGCTTGTAGGCATGATCACCAAAGACATTTTTAATAGCGATGGACTCGTTTTTATCATTGGCTGGTGTCGAAGTTCCATGAGCATTTATATAATCTATATCTGTGGGATTTAGATCACCGTCTGATAGTGCCATTTTCATAGCGCGATTGGCACCTTCACCACCTGAAGCAGGGCTGGTGATATGATAGGCATCTGCAGTCATTCCGAAGCCAGGTAGTTCGGCAAGGATATTGGCACCCCTGGCCTGAGCATGTTCAAGACTTTCGAGAACAAAAACTCCGGCTCCCTCACCCATGACAAAGCCATCGCGTGCCTTATCAAATGGACGACTGGCGGAATCTGGATCAGGATTAAAAGAGAGGGCTTTCATATTGGCAAAACCGGCAAACCCCATATGGGTAAGCGCGGCATCTGCACCACCACAAACCATAACATCTGCATCACCATAACGGATCGCCCGCATACCAAGACCAACTGCGTGAGCGGCTGTGGCGCAAGCTGAGTTTACTGAGAAGTTTGGTCCTTTGAGTCCCCAGATAATTGAAACATAACCGGCAGCAATATCTGGAATCATCATTGGAATAAAGAAGGGGCTGACGCGTCGATGTCCGCGTTTAATCAGCATAGCATGTTGTTCTTCAAAAGTATACAGACCACCAACACCACTTCCAATGATGACACCCATACGAGTGGGATCTTCATTAGCGGTATCCAGACCACTTTGTTTAATAGCAGCCCTGGCTGAATGAACAGAATAGCGAGTAAAGGGATCCATGCGACGTGCTTCTTTAAAATCAACTACTTCATCAATATGAAGTTCATCTTTTGCAGTTGCTGCTACGGTAGCATTGTAGCCTTCTTCCACCAACCAATCCTGGGTAGTTACTCCATTCGTTCCGGCAACCAGATTGGTCCAGAATTTATCGATTTCATTCCCCAGCGGTGAAACGACCCCCATCCCCGTAATAACAACACGCTTTTTCATGGTACTCCCTTATAAAAAAAACTGGATTCACCGTAAAGCCGGGATTCAACCCCAGACCCCTCGGTGAACCCAGTTTTATTTCAGAATGTTTTGACTAAAGCTTATCCAAGCTTACTGTCAACGTACTGAACGGCCTTCCCAACAGTTGTGATGGTTTCAGCATCTTCATCGGGAATTTCAATATCGAAAACTTCTTCAAACTGCATAATGAGTTCAACGGTATCCAGTGAGTCCGCACCTAGATCATCAATAAATGAAGCATCTTCAGTGATCTTTGCGGCATCAACACCTAATTTTTCAACAATAACGTCACGTACTTTTTCAAAGGTTGACATATAATTCTTTCCTCCTAGCGTTCAATTCTATCCTTGCATGACCAGGCCGCCATCGACATTGAAGACCTGACCTGTGATATATCCAGCTTGCTCGGAACCCAGAAAGGCTACCAGATTGGCAACATCCTGAGGCTCCCCAATACGACCCAGAGGGATCTGTGCAAACAATTTTTCCTTGGCATCGTCTGTGATCGCGTCTGTCATATCGGTGGCAATATAACCAGGTGCAACGGCATTCACAGTGATTCCTCTTGACCCAACTTCCTTAGAGAGAGACTTGGTAAACCCAATAATACCAGCCTTTGAAGCAGCATAATTGGATTGTCCAGCATTCCCCATTTGTCCTACTACGGAAGTAATATTTATGATGCGACCCCCTCGCAATTTCAAAAAATTTCTTAATAAAGCCTGAGACATATTGAAGACACTTTTAAGATTGATATTCATGATATCATCCCATTGGTCTTCTTTCATACGCATCATGAGATTGTCTCGAGTAATTCCAGCATTGTTAACTAACACATCTACCTGGCCAAAGGCTTCCAGGGCAGCGGCACTCAAAGCTTTGCAATCATCCATGGATGAAACATCAGCAGCAATACCCAGACAGGTATATCCTTGAGCTTCAAATTCTTTCTGTACCTGTGCACAATCCTCAGCTTTGCGACTGCTGATCACTACTTTTGCCCCTAGCTCAGCTAAGGCCAAAGCTATCTGGTGGCCAATGCCTCTGGTAGATCCTGTTACGACTACAACTTTACCTTGATAATCGATCATGATATTACCTCCAATTGTTCCTGAGTTGCGATACCGCCAGTTGCCATATCCCGACTGATGCGTTTAACCAATCCCTGAAGTACTTTTCCAGGACCGATTTCAACAATTTCATCAACACCATCCTTAACCATATATTGCACCGTATCCTCCCAAAGAACAGGATTTTCTAACTGCTCAATCAGATTGTTTTTGATTTTTTGTGGATCCGTTGTCGGGTTGGCATCAACATTGGCTACAACAGGAACTTTAGCTTTTTTAAATTTAGTATTCTCCACAATGACACTCAGATCATCCTTTGCTGGTGACATCAGGGGGGAGTGGAAAGCGCCACTCACATTCAAAGCCAGAGCCTTACGTGCTCCTAGATTTTTGGCAATTTCCATGGCATAGTGGACCGCTTCTGTCTCACCTGAGATGACAATTTGTCCAGGTGAATTGTAATTAGCGGCCTGCACGATACCCCTTGAAGCGGCATGTTTGCACACCTTGGTAATATCTTCGCGCGACATATTCAGAATGGCTGCCATGGTCCCAGTCTGGCTTTCTCCTGCTGCCTGCATTCCCTCTGAGCGTACCTTTACAATGGCGAGAGTATCTTCAAAACTGAGCACACCTGCTGCGAAAAGGGCTGAGAATTCACCAAGACTATGACCAGCTGTCATGGAAAACTCGTAGGATTTTGGTAGGAGTGTAAACATAGCGGCTGATGTAACAAACAGAGCCGGCTGGGTCACCTTGGTCTCTGTCAAAGCTTCCAGAGGACCATTGAAACTGACATCCGCTACATCAAAGCCAAGAATTTCGTTGGCTGTAGCATACATATCTTTTATCGATTGATGTTTCTCGAATATATCTTGTCCCATACCGACATATTGGGAAGCCTGTCCTGGAAATACGAGAGCACGTTTCATGAATTACCCTTTCTTGCTGGGTCCATAGCGCAGTAAAATACTGCCCCAGGTATACCCTGCACCAAATGCAGCAAAAAGCACAAGATCGCCATCTTTTATGCGCCCATCACGGACAACTTCATCCAATCCCAGGGGAAGGGTGCCAGCTGTCGTATTGCCGTATTTATCGATGTTAAGTAAGACCTGATCATCTTTGAAGCCGGCCTTACGAGCTGCAACATCGATGATTCGTTTATTCGCCTGATGTGGGATAAAAATTCCAACATCTTCTGCTTTTAAATTATTTTTTTTAAGAATTTCAGCACTGACATTCGCCATATCGTTGGAGGCACGTTTGAAAACACTGCGTCCATCCTGGTAAATGTAGTGTTCCCGTGCATCAACGGTGGCATGGGTAGCTGGTTTACGACTTCCACCAGCCTTCATGTGTAGAGCGTCTGCGCCACTACCATCAATACGGAGGATATCATCAATCATTCCAAAATTTTCATCTTCAGTGGGCTCAAGCAGAACAGCGCCACCACCATCACCAAAGAGAATACAGGTATTACGATCAGTATAATCCAGAATAGAGCTCATGGTATCTACACCCACTACTATTACCTTTTTTGAACCGGTTTGTATGAGTGAGGAACCGGATTTTAGAGCAAAAAGGAAACCTGAGCAGGCACCTGAAAGATCATAACCCCAGGCGTTGTGGGCACCGATTTTTTCCTGAATCAACGCGGCTGTTGATGGGAAGAGCATGTCAGGGGTGACGGTTGCTACGATAATAGCATCAATTTCTTCTGCTTTGGTCCCTGTTTCAGCCAGCAACTTGGTTACAGCGCTCACGCTCATATCAGAACTGGCTTCACCTTCGGCGGCTACACGCCTTTCCTTAATACCTGTTCGACTGACGATCCATTCATCGTTGGTGTCCACCATTTTTTCCAAATCAAAATTTGTAATTACTTTTTTGGGTACATAGGAGGCGACTCCAGTTATTGCAGCACGAATCATATTATTTCCCTGATTGGTTAGTGGTGGATGATTTGTTCGTCCATATCCGTATAGGTAATGTTGGATAGGGATTTTGTAATTTCCTGTTCAATGACATCGATCATATTCGATTGAATAAGACTTTGGGCTTCAAAAAGAGCTGCCTTAATAGCCTTCTCATTTGAAGATCCGTGAGCTATGAGGGAAATACCCTTGATACCAAGTAGTGGTGAACCACCATAATTATTGGGATCAAAAATGCCCATTAGCTCTGTAAATACTGGCTTTATAAGACGGGCACCTAAAAGCCTGCTGGGTCGATCTATTCTTCTCTTGATCATACTAAACAGAGTTTTGAAAGTACTCTCGGCTAACTTCAATGATACGTTACCAGTGAATCCATCGGTTACAATAACATCAAATTTATCGAAAAAGATGTCTCGGCCTTCAGCATAGCCCAGAAAATTCAAGCTGGATTCTTCCAGGAGTCGCTTGGCCTCTCTGACGAGAGGGGTCCCCTTTTCAGCTTCTTCGCCAATACTCATAAGCGCCACTCGGGGCTTTTCTGTTTTGGTGAGATAACGGTGCACAATGCTACCCATGATTCCGAATTGGAGTAAATTTTTTGGTTTGGCTTCAGCTACTGCACCCACATCGAGCAAGAGAGTTGCACCATCTTCATGAGGCATAAAAGCCCCCACAGCAGGACGATCAACTCCAGGAATGCGACCCAGAGATAGGATGGAATAGGTCATTGTAGCACCCGTATTCCCTGCAGAAATAAAAGCATCGGCCTCGTTTGACTTAACCAGCCCAATACCAATACGCATTGAAGAATCTTTTTTCTCTTTATAGGACCTGGTTGGTGATTCATCCATGCCAACCACCTGGGAGGCATGCTGAATATGTATGCGAGGACTTTCAAAAGATCTAGATTGAAGCTCGTGGCGAATAAGGTCTTCCTTACCAACCAGTATGACTTCACCAATACTTTTGGGATCATTCAGATATTGAATTGCTCCTTCAATATTGATAAAAGGGGCATTATCGCCCCCCATACTATCAACCACGATTTTCATTTTTGGGATCAAACTTCTTTAGGAATGGTAACCTGTTTTCCCTTGTAATATCCGCAATGGGGACAAACACGGTGTGGTAATTTTGGTTCGCTGCAGTTTGAGCAGGTGATGAGACCAGCAAGAGACGCCTTCCAGTGAGTGCGACGTTTATCCCTTCTGGCCCGTGAGGTTTTTCTTTTTGGTACAGCCACGAGTTAAAATCTCCTATTCGTTGAACAAATCTTTTAGCTTAGCCCAGCGTTCATCCAGCTTCTCATCTGATTTGATTGTTTTTTGCAGTTCTTCTCCTGCTTTGCAATCAGTGCCACATCGATGTGAAATAGGGATGGTCAACAACACAGCATCATGGACAAGAGGGTAGAGATCATATTCTGCCTGGTGAGCGGGAATGTGAAATATCTCATCGCCTTCATAAGACTCCAGATACTTGGAATCAAAAGTTAGCATGACGTCAATTTCACTCTTCAGGGTGTCTTCAAACTCCTCCATGCCGGACTCACATATAAAGAGACCCGTGCAAGAAATCTTCCCGTGTAGATAAAAATTTTGACCCTGTCGGTCGATGCCTAACTTCAATTCAAACTGGAGTGGTTTCCACTCGATGCTTTTATCTTGTTGTAGCTGTGCTACGCTGTCAAAGATCTGCTCTGATTTGCCTCTCGGCAATGTGTTCAGTACTATCTTCATTGTCAAAGCCGCGCAATATAGACGGGAGTTATTCGCATGTCAAACGTTTAACTTATTGAGAAATCAGCAGCCTATCAGGGCTGCATCAGAGTCTCAATCTCCTGAATAGTTTTAGGTATAGACTGGCTTAAAACACGGTGTCCCTTTTGTGTTACCAATACATCGTCTTCAATACGTACACCTATATTCCACCATTTGGAATCCACATCTTCAGATTCGCTAATATAAATTCCAGGTTCTACTGTAAGTACCATCCCGGCTTTTAATTGATGCGTTTGGCCATTGGTATCCAGCCAACCACCGACATCATGGACATCTAAACCCAGCCAGTGCGAGGATCCATGCATGAAAAATTTACGATAGGCCTTAGCTTGGATGAGATCGGCTGGAACCCCTTCGAGTAATCCCAGATCAACTAGCCCGGCGGTGATAACTTGTACAACTGTTTCATGAGGTCCACGCCAGGAAACCCCAGGCTTCACTATTTCAATAGCGGCTGTCTGGGCATCAAGTACGAGTTGGTAGATGGCCCTCTGCTCAGGACTAAATTTACCAGAGATAGGAACGGTACGGCTGATATCAGCCGAATAGTATTTCCACTCGGCTCCAACATCCATCAATAGAAGATCTCCTCCAGTGAGTTCGCCGTGCTTGCCCTCATAATGGAGGTAAGTAGCATTTTTGCCTGCTCCAATGATGGATGGAAACCCCAGGCGTTCAGATCCACGCTTTACGAAACCATATTCAATGGCAGCTTGCACCTCATATTCAAATTTTAATGCAGGAATCAATGGTAATACTTCCTCCAGAGATTGATGGGTCACATCGATAGCTTTTTGCAAAGCATTAATTTCAGTGCCAGATTTGATCAAGCGATGTGATTTAAGGAGTGAGGATGCTTCCTGGACTATGCTGGGACGACTGTCGATGAGTTCAAAATTTTCCTCAAATTCATGCTCAAAAACTAAGTTGCTGCCATAAGAAATGACCAATCGATTGTATCCTTTGATCAGTTCCCCCAAATGAGTGTAAAAATCTCCATAATCATATGCTTGATCAATGCCAGGTAGAACCATGGCTTCATCAATTCCAGGTTTGGGACCGGTCCACACTTCCTTTTTTGGGTTCCTGGGTGGTACAAACAGCGACACTTCTGCACCATCATCTGGGTTTTCTTGTGGTGTGAGGACCAATACTCCCTCCATTTGGGTCCAGCCTGTCAAATAAAAGTAGTCTGAGTCCTGTCTATAGGGATATTCAACATGATGATTACGTTCGTAATGTGGTGCAGTATGAAAAATTGCACAGGCGTCCAGTTCACGCAATTCCTCCAGAAAAATTGCTCTGCGTCTGGCGAATTCATCAGTGGGGAGGTGTTCCTTTTTTGACATGCTGCTGGCAGTAGTTCCACAAACCAGCACAAGGACAAGGGGAATAATCAATTTCATTTGGGGGAGCATTAAGATATCCTTATTCAATAATTCGATATTGAGAACGGGCAACTTTGACAGGCACCGCATTGAAGTGCCACCATTCAATGGAGATAGATTGAAAGCCAACTTGAGTCATCACATCTCTCAAGAGGTGACGGTTTTCGATATGCTCCTGAGTTAGCTTTTTTTCTGTCAAGAAGCGAGCTTCATGACGTGGTTGGGCCAATTTGCCAAAATAGTCAAAAGCGGTACCCATATCCAATGGGACCCCATCAGTAGTGGCAATAGTAAGATCCACTGCAGAGCCAAAGTTATGTACCGACCCTCTATCAGGATTGGCAACATAGTCCTGGGAGGGTGTATTCACTACCAGAGCCCACATCTTTCGCTGAATGGAACGAGGGCGGGCGCCATCGTAAACCAGCAGGGTTAACTCAGGATGTAATTTCTTGAGTAAGTCCTGGGCCTGTTTAAGCATGGCTGCGGCCTTGGGCTGGAGATAGCAATTTTCCAATTCACCATAAGTATCTGCTCCAAGGAAATTGTCTGAAGTGGAGTACTTCAACTCAACCAGAATATCGGGAGCCAGTGTGTGGATGTTCACCAGACCCTGCTCTTGTAGCTGTTCCTCCAATGATAATTCCTGACCTGCAAGCAGGGGGAGGAGGCAAATGAGAATGAGCAGGAATATGTATGCAATTCGATTTTTCATGGCTGCAAGATAGTGTAATCTAGCCCCATCTGAAAGTTTCTAACTCGAAGTGGGTTTTTTGTGCAGAAATCGGCGTAGTGCAAGTCAATAAACCGATAGGGTAAATGAGTATCCCGACCATGAGGTATCCCGAGCCGCTTGGTTTGAATGATCTTTTCTGGAAAGTAGGTGTCATCCCATAGCTCCAGGGAGTGCGGGGTTAATTGTTTTGAATCCCATTCACTTACTTTGAGGTTAAGGGATTTGCACAGCAGAGTTTGTCCAGTACAAAGTTTGGTAATGGAGCGTCTGCTGCCATTTCGATTTGGATTATTGCTCTGCATGATTGAAAGGGTATCGATACCATCCCCTTTCAGACTGATTGGGTATCCAGATTTGATGAGGACAGCATTTCCCTCACCGCGACAGGAAAAGTTGAGAGAATCCCCACCTCTAGCATAATACATATATATAGTGCCGGGGGGCATGAACAGAGCCCTTCTCTTTTCTGTGAATCCAAGAGAAGAGTGGCTGGCCTTTTCTCTGCGATAATAGGCCTCTGTCTCAATGATTCTAGCCATTAACCAACTGGTGGAATGACGGACAGCAATGATTTTTCCAAGAAGAGATTTGGCCACATGAAGGGGTTCCCGGTCAAAAAAGCTCGAGTCTATTGATTTTCCTGGCAATTGCTTGAGATGCTCCATGCTTCAATATTTCCCCCAAAACGGGTTCTGCCAAATGATTCTATGCTGGAGGGAAGAGATAAATATTACCATTTTAGTCACTCTCACTTGCGAGAATTATTTCTCGAATTTCAGAGAAATGCCGCGGAATAACTAGTTGACAAGATAGATACTCGCCAAAATCAGCTGATTCAAAGCGCGGTTATTATTGCACTATAAATTTTGTTGGCGACAGCTCCCCCCCCTTAATTGACCCAAATGCGAATCATTAGCAATTACACCCGTTTTTTGGCACGCACTTTGTAAATACAGTATTTTAGAATACAGATAAATTATATGAGCATAATTCCTAATACTGAAACCTCTGACATCCCTTCCAAGGGTGAAGAAGTATATACACCAAGGGAAGTTGCACATAGATTAAATCTTTCTGTAGAGAGCCTTCGTTTGTATGAACGTGAGGGCTTACTCGTTCCCCTCAAGTTGGACTCCGGTCACAGACGCTATACTGATTCTGATATTGAATGGATAACTTGTATTCAAAAACAGATTCATGAGAACAAACTTAATTTTGCTGGCATCCGCTACATCCTTTCCATGCTTCCCTGTCACGAGATGAAACCTTGTGGCCTGGAAGACTATAAAACTTGCCCTGCTGGGGATAGAAGTTGTAGACCCTGCTGGGACTTTGATGATACGCCTTGTCGGATTAAAGGAGAGAATTGTAGAACCTGTGTGGTTTACCAGCAGGTTCTCAATGTTGAAAACCTAAAAAAAATACTATCGGTGAAATTCAAATGCGATTAATACAAAAATTATGGATTACCACACTTCTGGTGTGGAGTTTCTCTTTTATGAGTTGTGATGCCATTAATCCCACCAGTGAGGGAGATTTGACAGATTATACCTGTGAGGGTTGCCACACCAATAGGGCTGCCTTGACAAGTATTATTGACGCACTGA
>Ga0233440_1000409_pt1 | contig 51289 bp, 38 predicted proteins | sample SI_123_September_5_FD_182791 | JGI IMG/M metagenome (GOLD analysis project Ga0233440, IMG submission 182791) | Seawater microbial communities from Saanich Inlet, British Columbia, Canada - SI_123_September2016_120_MG | ecosystem: Environmental > Aquatic > Marine > Inlet | place: Canada: British... | reverse complement strand
TAACAATAGTTCAACGGCGTCGATCTTAAACTCTTTCGGGTATTTGCGTCTCTTCTGTGTCATAAATCCTCCTCTGTAAGGTTAATTTATGACTTCTTTCACTGTCCTGCAAAGTTAGGGAAGTCCACATGACTGCTTGCACCACTCAGGTTATTTCCAGTGAAAGATGTATTTGGATTACCACCACCCTTGATAGCATGGCTAAAACCAGATAGGTTATTATTACTAATTGTACAATTTGAGCTATTGTAAATGTTCAGCCCTACTTTTGTACTTCGATCAACACTGCTATCAAATAATGTTGTGAAATCCCAACCATCAATTGTGATATAACGACTACCGCTCAGTGTAATAACTGACTCAGTGTGGTTTGCAAAAGTATTACTATTTGGACCAGATGAACCTGGAGGAGATAGTGTAAATGGACTCTGATGTATACTATGTAAATACATTCCGTGTGCAGATCCAGTCAAGTTGTTTCCATTAATACTGGCAGGTGTATTGTATCCACCATAAAAACCAATAGCTGTTGCAGCAGAGTTTTGAATATTGTTATTGTCAATCACCATACCCGAGTTGCTGGCATGCTGTGTAAAATAGATAGCATGACTGCTTGCACCACTCAGGTTGTTTCCTGAGAAAACGGTATTGGGATTACCACCACCTGTGATAGCATGAGTTAATCCAGAAAAGTTGTTGTTAGTAATAGTTGAATTGCCTGAATTAATAATATTCAGTCCTTTTCCCTGACCAGGTACAGAACTCTCAACTGTTGCATTGGTAATAGTAATATTACTTCTACCATTAACTACAATAGCTGTGTTATTACCATTTACTGTTATAGTAAAACCGGCACCATCAAGTGTAATACCATTTTGTCCAATTGTTAGGGCGGTGCCTGATGTAGAGCAATCCAGATCTGCAGTAAGTGTCGTATTGCTAGTGAGGTTATCACCACAATTTACTGATTGGGCAAATACTGAGGCTGGTATCACAGTCAGTATGAGTATTGCAAAAATCGCGAATTGCTTAAAAATTGTTTTTCTCATTTATTCATTTCCTTTTGTTGGTTTAGTTTAGACATCATAATAGAGGGCTCCCCAATTTGGGGCTCCTGTTGTTTTATGAAATCTCTTATAATCTTCATCCGAAGCTTGGTCTTCTGGTCATCCGCACTATTGGACTCTATATCAATTCGCTGATTTGATACATTATGTTTTTCGATTTTATCCAATTTACTCTCCCTGGGGTGTCATCTCTGAATTACAAAAAATAAGTTTGTATTATTTTTATTGCGGTGAATATTAAAAAATATTAAGGTATGTCCTCACCTTATTAAAACCACTATTCACCTTATTAAAACCACTACATGAAATTAATGGATACCATTATTGCTTGTATATAAACGACTTATAAATTCTACAAATTAAATATTATTTTAATTAATTAATTTTTATAATTATTTTGGTATTTGAACAAAATAGTGGTCGAAGATATAATTTATATTAAAATATGTGGGAAGTAATTCTAAATATTTATATGGAAGTCGACAATATAGTTGACTAAAAAGTATATTTTATATGATGGTTGAGTTGAGGTTACTATATTATAATTGAGAAAGGTAAATGTTTAAATTATCCGCTGGCTGGAGCTCCAATTTTTTTCGCAGTTTGCTCCGATAGACTTCGATCGTTTTTACAGTTAAATTTGTGAGGTTGGCAATTTCTTTGGTGTTGAGATTTAGCTTTAGAAAGGCACAAATTTTCATTTCCCGAGATGACAGGTTGATATTTTTATTTATCAGCTTGGAGTAAAAATCTTTATGGACCTCATTAAACCATAACTCAAACTCATCCCATTCACCGCTGGCACTGATTTGGGAATTCAATTTATTGACAATATTGCGGACTTTCAGTTTTTGATTGGAGTCCTTTTGAAGCGTCATATCCTGTATATCTAAAACAATTGATTTTAATATTTCATGATTCTTGGCAAGATGCATTGCTTTAGCAGTAAGTTCTCTATTTCTGCTATCTATACTACTCTTGAGTTGATTTTCTAAAATCTTTCGTTTAGTAATATCAAGGCAATACTCAATCATTTGAATTACATTGCCATGCTCGTCAAAAATTGGATAAGCATTGACCTCAGAAAATCTAACAATACCCTGTGTGTCAATATATTCAATTTCAGATTTAACCGGTTTTTTATTCATCTTTATATTTTCCAATGGACAGTGGTCACTCACAATTTTACAGTCGAGACCATCTGTATTTTGGTTCATGGCTGAGCAGGTTATATTGCCAGTCTCCTGACCTTGTCTGGAGGCAGAATTTGACATTATCAATTTTCTACTATTTACGTCTATCACATAAAATGGATGGGTGAGAGATTCGATAACATTATTTAAAAATTGATATTGTCTTTGTAATTCTTTTTCATTATTTCGAATTTCAGCAGTACGCCGACTCACTGTAACCGCCAACATCATTGCCCTATTTTTTAATCGTTTAATCCGCCAGAAAATCACTACAGTTATCGATCCAAATGATGAAATTAGATAAATTGAATATGCCCACCAGGTTTTCCAGGGTGCTGGTTTGATGATCACCTTTATGGATGTTTCCCTTGAATTGGTGTCCTCATTATCGGGGGAGGGTTTCAAATGGAAGAAATAGACTCCAGGTGGAACATTTGTGTATGTTGCGGATCGATTAAAAATATCTGTGATCAGCCAATTATTATCAAATCCTTCCAATTTATATTGGAATATACGTTTAGGATTCGAAAAATAATCTAATGAGGTAAACTCGAATGAAAAATGAAAATCACGATGAGTCAAGGTTATTTCATCGGTGAAACTAATGTGTTTCTGCAGAATATTATTCTCATCGGATTTTGTAGCAATCGGAACGGTAATATTAAATAGATGGAAATCTGTAAGTATTAATTTGACATTGCTATGATGATCGACAATCTCCCCTGGGAAAAATGATGTGAGGCCATTGATACCTCCAAAAAATAACTCACCTGATGAACTCTTAAAATATGCACCGGTATTGAACTCATTACTTTGTAATCCATCGCTGGCATCAAATGTTGTAAAATGAAAATATTCTTTTTCAATAACCTTGCCTCTACCTGAATAAGAGACCTTTGTTATCCCAAGATTGGTACTTAACCATAGATTGCCATCGTCATCTCCCAGGATACCATAAATCACATCATTTGAGAGTCCGTCTCCCACATTAAAATCCATAAAATCATGAGCGAAAGGATCAAATCGATTTAGACCACCACCACTTGTTCCCACCCAAATAATATTTCCATTATCAATATAAATAGATTTGATTCTATTGTTACTAATTGCATTGGCACTTTGAAATTGCTTGCTGTAATTATTGAATGTATTTGGTCTATAATCATATCTGCTTAATCCGTTATCGGTACCAATCCATACGACTCCATTTCGATCTTCGGCTATGGCATGTATTGTGTTGCCGGCAAGGCTGGTAAGTATTTCAGGGTCATGGTAATATCGATTGAATATTCCAGTTGATTTATCGAATCGATTGAGACCATTTTCAGTGCCTATCCAAATATATCCTTTTGTGTCCTGATGTAAAACATAGACAAATTGATTGCTGAGGCTGGTTGAATCATTTTCATCATGGATAAATTGTTCAAACCTACCACTACTACGGTCAAATCTATTTAATCCTCCGCCCTCAGTACCAATCCATAAGTCATTGTCATTATCTTCTAGAATACAGTAAACATTTTTATTTGAGATACTTCCCGGATTTGAGGGATTATTAGTGAAATTTGTAAGGGTTTTATTTTTACGGTCTATCCTATCCAAACCATTATATGAGCCAACCCAGAGGATGCTGTCCTGCGTTTCATATATGCTTCTTAAACTTTTTGAACTTAAACTGTAAAGGTCATTTTGATTATGTGGATAGTATTTGAAACTAGAGTATATATCTAAATAATCCAAACCACTGCCTCTCATGCCAATCCACATGAGACCATCATCATCAAGATACAAATCACGAATTCCACTATTACTCACTGAATATGGATTTTCAGAATCATATGCCAGTAAGGTAATTTCTCCGCTTTCAGGATTAAAAATTGTTATTCCAATGCCGCCACTACCGAGCCAGAAATTTCCGTGCTTATCCTGCTCCATACACAAAACATAATCAGATTCATCTTCTGTATCAAGTAAGTCAAAATAGTAAAATTTATCTTCAACCTGGTCAAATCTAATTATTCCCTGGGAGGTGCCCAGCCATAATCGTTGTTGATCATCTTCAAAAATATCCTGTATCCAATTATTTGCAATGCTGAACGGATCATTTTCATCGTGAAGATAATGGGTGAAGTTATCCTCATTAGCATTATAGAGATTGAGTCCACCTTGATTTGTGCCAACCCAGATATTTCCTTTTTTATCTGTTAACATCGTTCGGATGAAGTTATCCGAAAGACTACTATCATCATCGGGAATATTCTTATAATTTGAAAATTTACCGGTTTTAGGATTCAATCTGGAGAGGCCATCCCAGGTCCCGGCCCAGATTGACCCGTCTTTATCTTCAGTTAAGGCTAAAACATTGTTATTTACTAAACTCTGAGGATTTTCAGATTCATTTACGTAATATGTAAATTTTTCGGTTTGCGGATTAAAACGATTCAAACCGCCATTTTCCGTACCAATCCAAAGATAACCATTTTTATCTTCGATAAGACTTAAGATGTAGTTATCAGATATTGAATTTGGATTTGAGCTGTTATGTTTAAAAATGGTAAATCTAAAACCATCGTATCTGTTCAAACCATCCTTAGTACCAAACCACATATAACCCTGAGAATCTTTTAAAATGCAATTGACAGAATTTTGGGAAAGACCACTTTCTATTGTCAGATGATTGAAAATAAAGGATTGCGTCTGGGATTGCATCAGAGTGAAACATAAAGCCCATAGCATCCATGGGAATAAATATGTATTGAGTTTACTTTTTAGTTTTATCATTGGATATAGTGAATATCATCTCATTAACGGAGTTCATTAAGAAGCACATGAGAATTATAACTGTATAAATTACTCATTTCTGGGTAAGTGGAATTACAGTCTGTGTCATTCAAATTTTACGGGACTTTGATCTTCAGTATTAATATGCAGTTTGAATATATCCGGTCGTGAATAATGGCCGGCAACATCTAGTTTTCTATGAGCTATAGCTGATTTTTTGACATCGATTTCAGCATATAAAATTCCCTGTTTTTTACGCATGGGCCCGGCAACGATTTTTCCTCCCGGGGCGACGACAACAGAATCACCTGTATTTAGCCATTCATCGGCATCGGGGTATATAGTGTTCTTTCCAGGGAAGTTATCCGGGACATCGCTTGCTTTAATGGCGCTGCCGCTCCCGAGGACCCAACAAGCGCCTTCCATGGCGATATGCTGCATTGACGCCACCCATGTATCACCGGAATCCCATGTTGGAGCAATGTAAATTTCGACCCCTTGAGCATAAAGCGCATATCTTGCAAGGGGCATATAATTTTCCCAGCATATAAGACTGCCAATTTTTCCAATAGGCGTATCAATGACTTTTAAACCAGATGCATCACCAAATCCCCATACCATTCGTTCAGGATTTGTGGGCATTAATTTTCGATGGCGATTTAACAGTTCCCCATCTTGTCCAATTATTATATTGGTATTATAAATTGTTGTCTGACTGTGGGCGAAATCTCGTTCGTTCATATTACAAACTATAGTAATATGATACTTTTTTGCAATGTCAAAAAGAGGCTGTAAATCATTTGATTTTAGATTTATTGAGTTTTCCATCAATGATTCATGTATTTCATTGATCAATGAATTATCGTTTTTTGGCCGGAGTCGCCATATCCAATCCGGATAGCCGGGAATAAATGTTTCCGGGAAGACAATCAGCTCTGCTCCTGAGCCGACAGCTTCTTCAATCAAATCAACAGCTTTTTGGAGACTTTTTTCTTTATCAAGTAAAACAGGTGGCTGTTGAATAATGGCTATTTTGATCATATATAATTCTCTTAATTAATTTTTATAAAGTGATTTATCATTCCTTCAAGCTACAGTTTCAGCCGCAATCGCTGAGGGGGTTTTGCAACCGACAATGGCAGGGGCTTCGTGGATGAGTTTGTCGTTTTCCAGGGCAGATACCATGAACAGGGCAAAATCGATACGACGGGTGATATTACTCTTTAGGATTGGATCTCCAATATGTCGGCTCCATACTGGCAATCCCTGGCTCTCACCTTCTTCAAGTCCACTACCGCGCACGACAGTCCATTGGGTTTTGCTGGCAAATATCTGGCGACATGCTACCACCTGGTCATCGATGTCAACAACGCGAATTAGTCTTGCCAACCAGGTTATTACCTTAATTAATAATGTAAAGGAGGATGAGTAGATATCCTTACCATCCATTGTGATATGCCAACCGCAGGAAAATATCAGGCGTGCCTTCGGAGCGGCGTATTCCATGACGGCCTGAGCAGTACCGGAAGAGTATTGTTGCATTCCCCAAGGTACCAGCACAGTAAGTATACCATCACAGCCGGCAACCGCCTGTTTAATGATTTCTGGATTGTTTGTTGCACCGGGAATGATGGTAATGCGGTCTTTGAAAGCGTCAAGTTTTCCAACGCTTTTCTGCCGACATACACCGACAACTTCATAACCCAAATCCAGTGCCTGTTGTACCATATACTGGCCAAGCTTGCCTGATGCTCCGACGATACAAACCTTTTTCATGTTTTTCTCTTATTATTTTGGTTGACCTGCCCCCCAAAAGTCGGACCATGTTGTAAGTTAGTCCTAAAGAAAAAAGAAAGGAAAACGAAACATGGCACGGAAACATTATACCCCAGAGCAAATCATAAGAATACTTCGTGAGTCGGAAGTTCTTATTAGTCAGGGAAAAACTGCAGTAGAAGCAGCACGGCAAACTGGTGTCACCGAACAAACATACTATCGCTGGCGCAAGGAATATGGAGGTATGCGGACCGATCAGGCAAAACGGTTAAAATTTCTTGAAAAGCAAAATCTGCGATTGAAAAGGATTGTAGCCGACAAGGAACTGGATAACCAGATTCTCCGTGAAACTTTGAATCTCGAATCAAAAAACTATTAAGCCCGGCGAAGAGGAGAAAGGTAATTGATCATGTCTGTAATAAGATCAAAGTATCAGTTCGTCGGGCCTGTAAAGCACTTGGGATATCAAGGAGTAGTTATAATTATGTTCCTGTATCCAACCCATCTGATGAGATTCTCATTACCCGTATGGTTGAGCTGGCACTTGAATATGGACGATATGGCTATCGTCGCATTGCAGCACTTCTGCGAGTTGAAGGATTTCAGGTGAACCATAAGAAAATCGAAAGATTATGGAGAAAAGAAGGATTAAAGGTCCCTCAAAGGCAGCCAAAACGAAGACGATTGTGGTTTAATGATGGTTCCTGCCTTCGCTTAAGACCCCTGTATCCCAATCATGTTTGGAGTTATGACTTTGTTTTGCACCGCACCAATGATGGTCGTAAGTTCAGACTTCTGACAGTCATAGATGAGTTTACTCGGCAGTGTCTGGCAATCATAGTTGCAAGAAAATTAAACTCCGAAGATGTACTGGAGACATTAACCTATCTATTTACCAGACGAGGCCTGCCGGCATTTATCAGAAGTGATAACGGATCTGAGTTCATTGCTGAAAATGTCCGGAAGTTTCTTGGCGTATTAGAGGTCGGAACTGCTTTTATCACTCCTGGCAGTCCCTGGGAGAATGGTTACAATGAATCTTTTAATGGAAAATTGCGAGATGAGTTATTGAATGTGGAAATCTTTGATACATTACTAGAAGCGATAGTGCTTGTTGAACGTTGGAGAAAGCAATATAATCATATTCGACCACACAGTAGTCTTGGGTATAGACCTCCTGCACCGGAGGCTTATCTGTACGGTAAAAGACTTGAACGCTGGGAAATTATCAATTGAGTATTAATAAAAACACAAAAAGTACTAACTTTGAAGGTGGTCCAAACTATGGGGGCAGGTCAGAAAATAGGTTCAAACCAATATTATTACTGACTTGGTAACTCATGATATAACGATTCAGAATGTCATAATTTTCAGATTTCTTTTTGGATGGATTTTCTTTTTTTATCAACATATCTATTAAAATATCAATCTTTTTTTTAAATACTGGTCTAATAAGAGTCGAACCATTTTCCCCGAGAATATTCCAATTTATTTGGGAACGGTTCAATTATTATATACGATAATCTTCGTCGTATATAAGTCTTAGTCTTTTACAATATTCATGCCAAGAGAAATATTCTGAATTAGATTGGTAAGGATTCAATCTCTATTATATTTTTCAGCACGGATGTCCTAAACGAAATTTCTCATTAATAATTATTAGATTTCAATGCCGATTTTATCATTATGCCAAGCACTGTATTCAAAAGAGACAATATATTATAAAATATATACAATTAATATTTCTGCGAGAATAAATGAAGCTATGTTTTTCCTGATTTCAACAGAAGTCTAAATAGTAAATAATTTCACATTCTCAAATTGCAGCAGTTATACATCAACAAGTTGTTAAGGGTTTTTATCAGAGTTAAATATTAGAAATTTTAGTTTTCATATTCAATAATTTTTGCAAGACCATTTTTAGATCGATTCAATTTTTATAAATAAATTATTATTACCGAATCAATTCTGGCGATCAAAAGAATATTTCTATTTTTAGCATACTGCAAATGGAACATTTTAGGCGAACAGATTAACATCGAGTTCAGTACTAAATTTAGATAATTATATCATAATATTCATTGGATTTTTTAACTCGGATAGATGCTGCGGATGATGATGAAAAGAATTTATAGACTATTACAATATCAATTATTCGTTTTCTATTAATTCCAGGTCAGAATTAATTAATTTCGTTTTCTAATTTGTTATTTTATAAAATGATCTATTGCCAAAAATGTAGGTTCCATAAATATGACGTGCGCTGTAATTCTTGAATTATTTACGTTTAAATTTAATGATTTCCTATTCAGGAGATAACTCTTACGATATTATTTTTTACAAACTAAGCCTGATTCAAATAATTAAATCGTGATTTATTGAGATTGCTCATTTTTTTGTGCATTAAAATGATATATCAGCTAATCAATTAGCAAATTGGACATAACTTAACGAAAAATGACTTGGAAATAATCAGCAGGTTATAGAGTTCAAAGTGGATATCCAAATTAGATTAAACAAATTGACCTCAGAAGAATATATTAAAACTATAAATCATTCAATAATGGACGCTTCGTATAAATTTAGATATATATTAATAAATTAAATATTATACGGATAACGAAAAATTGATAGTGGTTATATAATCTATAATGGAATTAATTACAGCTGTGAGGGAATATTTGACTATAGTGAATAATGAATGGATCAAAGTGACTTAAAATCAAACGAACAGAATATCCTTAGTACATGTTGATAAGATTTAATTCACAAGTCAATTTTGATCATGAATGATATCAATCATCTGGATGATATCCAGAATATTTAGAGTTTCATCGCCATTAACATCTGAAATCCAAAATTGTATAAGTGGTGGAGCAATGCTATCAATCATTATATTTACTAAAATGATAATATCTAAAATATTAGTAACTAAATCATTGTTAATATCGCCAGGAATTCCACCTAATATTGCTTGGATGTTTGTTTCAAAATCTAATTGATAGCCCAGTGTATCAATTGCTGAATAGATTCTATTTAATATAACTGGTTCTACATCTTGATTGTTTTCAAGATTTATAAAGGTCAATTCTGCAAAGGGATTTTGTCCTGAATGAAACACTTGACCTGTGGTATCTGACACAGTAATTTGGATCGTACCATCTTCCAGATATTCCCAGGCGTGGATATTCATTAGTCCAGTTTCTTCTAAAAAGGTCACATCATCAAAAGATAATCTGCCATGATCAAAATAAATATCAAAAGTAAAATCTTGAATTGGTAATAGATCATCCCATTGATCACAATTGATAATCATTGGGACAGAAATTATTGATTCAGATATATCAAAGTTCTCACCAATCTCAATTCTTACTGAATCAGGATCAAACCAAGCAAAATATGTATCATGTATTTGATAATTTGAAATAATAAAAGCTGGATTTCCATTCAAGTCAGCAACTACTTCTCTTGGTGGTTCTCCAAATTGTGACATAATCTCTTCTTCAAAGGGTGGGACAATAAATTCACCTTCATATGTCAACTTTTCATAAAACAATTTTGTAACATATTCTTGATCTTCAAAATAAATTCTCCTGCTAAACATATGATGAATATTATCTTGATTATCCATGTAGTCTTTTAACCAACCACCATCACCATCAATCCCACCATAGGATTCATCAGGAAATGGAATCGAAGCTTGTTCTATTAAAGTCCCATCAGGAAACACATTGCAAAACAATGTTTCCTCTTGCTGTAAGATCAAAAGATCGTATAATTCATTTGGGAGTGAAAAAAAACTAGCAGGGGGTGAATAGTCTGGTGGTCCAAAATAACTATAATTATTGAGGAATCCGCTAGTATTAAATCGATACCATGGAGTCCCGTATAAAGAACGCCAAATAAACTGTAAATATCCTTCAGAATCCTGGATTAGTTCCATTCCATCAAATGAATAAGATTGTGGTTCATCAAGAATATCCCCAAAATTAACAATAACATTCCCATCAGTTGTTAGTCGCGAATAATAAATGCTAACATTATCTCCATAACCTGAAATATCAGCTAATGATGATTTAACTAAAAAATGCAAGTAACCATCATGCCCTAAAATTAAGTCTATATGGTAACCTAAATCATAATTCCGATTAATAATAAACGGATCCATATCTGGGATTGGATCACCATTGTTATCAAGCTTAATATAATACGTCTTTTTTTGAAATATGGTTTGAAGCTCAAAATCCCCTTCATCATTATAATAATGATAAACTGTATCAAGCTCCGTGTCGAATGCATTCAATACAATATGCATATTATTATCATTGTCGACAATAAAACTATAATGGTAGTTACCAGTTAGATTAAAGGGTTCAAAAATCCGTTTGTCATCAATTATAACTTCGCCATTGGGAGTCACTTTTGAGTATCGCTGTCCTATTAAAATATTATAATTTCCATCTGTACCTAATCGAATAAAAGAGGGATCCCACTGATTACGATCTTCCAATCTCGAATAATTCTCAAGATTTTCGTTAGGGAAAATCAAAATTGGATTTCTATTAAATGGTGTATAAGGTAATAACAATGAGCAAAACATAATTAGTACTAATGCAAATATTGTATTCGTTCTTCGTTTTATGTCCTGATTCATTGTTATTATCCTAACTTTAATGCTATCATAGTGGGTTGCAAATTTGAACTCAACCTACTATTAAGAATATCATAATTCCTATTTTAGAAGTATCACTTTTTGTTCTTTAACAAATTTTTGACTGTTACTATTTGCTTCCATTTTAATGAAATAGACCCCACTTGATACTTGAACTCCAAAATCATTTGAGGAATTCCATTCTAACTGGTAAGCCCCAGGTTGTCTCCTACCCTTATAAAGGGTAGAAACTTTTCGACCCAATAAATTATACACTGTGATGGTCACATCAGAATATTCTGCAATATCATAACGAATATTTGTTACTGGATTGAACGGGTTTGGATAAGCATTGTATAATGAAAACTCAAATGGTATGTCAATAATATGATTTTGAGGTTGACCATAATTAACATTATAATGGGTTCCATCAATATCAATTACTAATGCTGAAATTATGTTAATAGTTGCTTCTTGAGATCTTGCAAGATTGTTATCCAAGAATATATTTGCATATACACCTTCTCCCGGACCAAATCCTGAATTTTCATAATCATAAAATACGATTGTTATAATATCATTTTGAATTCCATAATTAGCTAAGAAGTGCTCAGCAATTCCAATGGTCTCAATTTCTTCAACAACTACGTTTTCAGGCAACTGAATTTCTAACTGCATTCCAAATATTGGGTTCATAGTTTCTATTGATAATTCAATGACACCACCTGCCCCCCTTGTCAAAGATGAACCAGGATTCAAATTCAAAACAATCGCAGTGGAATCTCTTAGTGTGGGATGTTGCCTGGGGATTTCATCACCAGACATTATTAGCCCACTGAGAACTACAATATTTTGAACATCAATCACTTGATCATGATTAATATCTGCAACAACTTTTTCATAGGGTTCAAGTATAGTATTTGCAGTTATTTCTTCTACTATAGCCATTGTATCAAAATCGTTCAATACTCCCGACATTCTTGCATCTCCTGGCCTCCCATTATGATAATTTCCTGTATTTCTGGAATCATGCTGAAATTGATTCCACTGAAGATCATTCCACCATTCTGAATCTGTTTGAAAGACAACATCATAAGCTGCAATAGCACCATCCATTCTCGGTTGTAAAATTTCCAAATCACCATCTCCATCCATATCATAAACCGCCGGAGCAGTTAGTACAAAATTAAAGCTGAGTGGACCTGAAAGAGATAAAGGAAAACCAGTTCCCAATATTGTTCCGTCATTACGAAATACCTGAATTGTACCTCGTGCATTCCCGTCAAATATCCAACTAAAAGTTGTTATATCCAAATCACCTGTCCCATCAAGATTTGCCAAAGTAGGTCCTATATCAAGTGAATCCCAATGTCCAGTTAATATAGGTCCATTATTATTATATGACCCATCCGCATTAAATACCCAAACAGTTGCAGCAGGTAATGGACCACCTGAAGGTACAACAATTTCTAAGTCACCATCAAGATCCATGTCAGCAACTGTTGCTTGGGGATATCCATGATAAAGAGGTATACCCTTTATAGGATATGATGAATTATAATCATTTTCCTCTAAACTACTATTTGAGATTGTGTACCATCCTTGATTATCCTGTTGAACATGATCAAATTCTGGAAGTGGTAGCATTTTTCCGGTATATCCATCGAGAACATTTAATCGCCCATTCTGGCGAGAGGGACCAGGATTATCATTCTCATATGGATCGTTTGGATCAACAGTTAGATAAATAATGTCTAATGATTCAGGATCACTTGAATTAACTTCTCCAATATTAGCCAGAACTATTGGCCCCTGAATTGCCCCCTTGTGCAACTCAGAGTTTGGATCGGCCCAATCACTGAAACCTCCATCTCCATTTCGTGTCCCATTGCCATTATAAACATATAGGGTATGACGGTAGCCAACGCCTGAATCACTTAAGACTACCACTATATCGTTCTCACCATCTCCATTAATATCTCCAACAGAGGGACCAGCTTTTACAATATCACCTGGGCTTCCAACTGCTACAACCCAAATAATATCAGTAGCTGAATTTAAAACGTGTAAATAGACTTGTCCCCCACAATCCAAAGTAAACAGGATTTCAGGTTGGGGACCACCTGTCACATTTGCTAATACAGGGTAAGCATTTTCGTCAAATTGACAATCATCCAAATGTACTGGATTTGATGGAGATTTCGGTATAAATGTTCCATCAGAATCAAATACGTAAACTCCATTAGGATTAATATTAATAACTTCTACATCTCCATCTCCATCAATATCTCCAACAGCAGGACAGGCATAAACTGCGTCTGATTGTTCTCCGCCACTACCCCAAGTTCCATATGTGGAACCATTTCCATTGAAAACAATTGTTCCTCCTCCTCCACCATAAACAACTTTTTGAGAATCAAATCCATACAAAAAAGGATCTTGGAAATATGCTAGTTTTACAGCATGAGAGTTAACTGTTCCTGCAAGCTGTGGCCAACCTGCTTGTGTTGTAACTTTAGCATTAACTGGAATGGAGAATAATAGGTCATCGCTGAATTCTGAATCAGTATCATAAACTCCACTAACATGTAAGTAGAACTCAACCCTGTTTACTTCTAATGGAATATAAGTTGCTAATTCTACACCATAATTGAAAATCGATTCATTGATATTTCCCTCGCTAGTATTTAGGAAATGAAATTGTGCCGTTGGACCAGTTGGTGGGTTGATTATAGATAAGATATATTGACTATTATCACCATGTGCAGATATTGAAGTTTCAATATCTCGGAGTTCAAGCCAATTATTTCCTATCTCAAAAGATAAATTAACATTTTCGCCATCTTCTGGGACGCCGTTTCCATTGCCATTTGGATAGGTCTCTCCAGCCTCAGGAGTACCATCATCAATTGAAACAGAATAGAGACCAATATTTGGTTTTGGTGATCCAAGTGTTTTCTCGATATTTAATCTACCATATCCCATTTTCTCGTAATATGCAGGTTCAATATATGCAATAATATCCGCAGCGTGTTTAAGTTTATTAATGAAGAAATCTAACGATGTAATTGCAGGATTTAATGATTTTAATAGTGATAACGTGCCAGACACCATAGGAGTTGAAAGTGATGTTCCAAACATATTAATTATATCATTTTCGTCAGTATAGTATTCAGAGAATAATGGGGAACCATCATAGTATTTAGTAGAAATAATATAATCCCCTGGTGCAGAAATATCAATATATTCACTAGACATATTACTATAGGAAGATTTAAAGTCATCAAATGATGTAGCACCAACTCCAACAACCCTATTATTTCCACCATCTGCACAAAGTGGCCATTGTCTTCGAATATCAGGATCATCAAAATCAGCGAAATCATTTCCAGCAGCAGCTACGACTAAGGTACCATGATTATAAGCTGCTTCCATTAATCTACTCCAAAATGTTTCTTCATCTAAATTGGGTTCACCATCAACTAACGTTTCTCTCACACCAAGACTTAGATTAATGACATCTGCCCCAGATTGAACGGCAAATAATATACCGTTAACAATTGAGTTAATAGGACAATTGCCTTCATCGTCGCAAACTTGGATTGGTAGAACTTTAGCAATCCAATCTACACCTGAAATACCAATAATATTATTTGTGGAAGCTGCTGCAATTCCGGCAACTAACGTACCGTGGGTGACTCCTTCATCGACAAGACCATTTCCGTTATCATCTAGACCATTTGGCGAAGGATTAGGATTAGAGCGTTCATTTGATGGTGGAATTAAATTTGCAGAAATGAAATCGTATCCAATAAGATCATCTATAAATCCATTGTTATCGTCATCAACTCCATCTAAATCATCAGGATCCAAAACCCATTCTCCATTTAAATATTCAATAACAGTTCCATCATTATCGCCATCTTCACCTAAGTTGACTTTTAATTTTGTAAGTAAGTCCTCATGATTCCAATCAACTCCGCTGTCAACAATAGCGATGGTAACATCACTCGAGCCAGTGTCTATATCCCATCCTTCTGGAGCAGATATTTGAGGTAGTGACCATTGGTTTAAATTCTCTCCAACATTTTCATAGAGAGGATCATTGGGTATAATATTAATTTTTCCAATTGAATTTCTCAATGCTCCAACTACATGTGAATCGGATTTGTAGTCAATAATAGCTTGATCAATATCACTTTCTTGAGCAAGATGCAATAAGTAGTAATTTGTTAAATCAGGCATTGATATCCATATCCCATCTACTAATATTTCACCATTTTGATTAGGTTTAATCGCTGTGGGAAATACTTTTTTACTTGAATGTAGTCCGTATTGATTATTTCTACTCACTAAATCAGATAATGAAGCATCGTCCAATAATTCAATTAGTATTTGGTCTGGTACATATTTAACAACTCCTGTAAATTCATCTTCCCATCATCCCAATAACTATGCTGTGAAAACACATTCGAGATAATTAGAGATAAAAATATAACAATTAATAATGAGCATTTACTCTTATTATATTTTGTATTAACTACCTTGTCATTTAATTTTGACATTTCTTAATCCTCTCATCTTTTTTGGTTGATTTGGTACCCAAAAAAAGGAACGATTAGAATAAGATTCAACAAATTATGAAGATAATTAATAAAAACTTCTTCCTCTTTTACTGTAGATTTCGTTACAGAATCGTTCTCTTTTGGGGACCGTTTCTCGTAGTGGGTTGGTATGTATAGTTTCAAGATTTTCATACCAACCCTTCATTTACAAATAGTATAAGTGTGTCCTTTGAATTAAAATTATTTTCTTCCCCCAATCACCAGTATATATAGATTGCTTACGATATTCCCTCATTATTGCCTTGATATAATAGTTATCAATAATTTTTCAATTATTATATATCAGGTATTATAATACATAGTATTTCAATAATATACTTTTCAATATAAAATTCTTTGGGAAGTATAAATCTCTTTGAATCAAGTGTTGCAAATCCTTCATAATGAACACCTAAATTTTATCAAACAATTTAAAAGGCATGCAAGTAGTTTATTGAATAAATCCTCATTTTTTGTAGAATAGTTACGATATACCGCTATTATGTCTATTTAATATTGTGATTATATGCTATTTTTATTATTATCATGCCTGCAGGAGTTACCCATTTGTTAAGTAAACGTATACAATTAATTGGAAAATCACTCGGCTGTATGACCGATTTCTAATGTAATAAAAATTGAGCTATTTTATTATCTGCATAGTCTTTACTCAGCTCTGGATTATAAGAATCTGGGTGGAATATAAGAATCAATTAGATGATGCAAAACTTTGAATCTAGTTTTTTTATAAATTCAAAAACCACTTCACATTATCCAAAAAAGCAAAAACCCTTCATTTCACGAGGGAAACAAAGGGTTTTACTTCTTGTAGCGGGGGAAGGATTTGAACCTTCGACCTTCGGGTTATGAGCCCGACGAGCTGCCAGACTGCTCCACCCCGCGTCTGGTTTTTTTCATGCTCCTGAGAGCACGGTAATTTAGGGGAGTCCAATAAATAGCATCAACATCTTATTTATCATTTTTAAGAATAATTGCACTTAATTTCCCGGAACTGCGATCCTCAAGTTCTCTGACAAAATCTTCTTCTTTTCCCAGCACTACATCCAGGCGAATATGGATATTTTCCAAATATTCCTGTTGAATAATTTTTGCCTCATAATCATCAATAAGCGATTTAACAATATGACCTAAATCGTATGAATAATGAAATTGTATTTGAGCCATAAACACTAAATCAACTACTGAGTTTTTATTTATCGCCTCGTTGGCCGCTGTCCCGTAAGCATTAATCAATCCAGGGATTCCCAATTTACTACCGCCATAATAACGAACCACAAATACAGCCGTGTTAGCCACTTCCGCCCGGCGAATCATATTCAATATTGGCAGACCTGAACTACCCTTGGGTTCACCGGCATCAGTTGCAAATTCATCAACAATGTCTCCGTGCAATAATCTATAGGCATAACAAATGTGGGTAGCTTGTGGATGGCTATTTTTTAGGGATGATAATATTTCCTTCACTTCAACTAGATCGTTTACAGGTATAGCAAAGCTGTTAAATTTTGACCCTTTATCTTTAAAAAATCCCTCTGTTTTTTTTTTGATTGTCCTTAAAGACAAACTCACCTCAAAATAGTGATTTTTCTATCAATAGACGTTCCTTTTTTAACATTGATGCGTAGAAAGTAAATACCACTGGGAATATTTAAATGATTAATATCCGCTATTTCAAATCGATGTCTGCCTTTTGACATAAATTGGAGATCCTCCGTATATATTCTCTGCCCCAATATATTTATCAATTGGATTTCTAAATTGGAATAATCTTTATCACAGTCAAATTCTACCTGAAAAGGTATATTTCTATTTGGCAGATATGGGTTTGGATAAACATTGATAAATCTTAAGGAGTTTATATCCTCTTCGTTTGGCCATGGAGAAATATTTATAGACTCAGAATAATCTGACCATCCAGCGGAATTTCTTGCGGCTACACTATAGGTATATTGAATATTTCCAGTAATATTATTATCCATATAAGTTGTGTCGGTAACCTGATCAATAATTGCAATTGTATCCAGCATTGAAGAAGGATTAACCCATTCTTTTTTTAATCTATATTCATCTATATTTCCAGATAGTAAAGGTTTTGTCCAATTCAATTGGATACTATCCTGAAAAACAGTTGCCATAAAATTTTCTGGAGGATTTGGTGTATAATATAAATTGATTTCCCCATTCACATCCCCGGAGTCAGATGCAGAATTTCCCAAAACAAAATGTACTTCATCACCTGGCTGAAGTACGTTTGTTTCGATGAGCAATTCAGCCTCATAGATAACATTTCTTTCAGGTGCATCACTTACAACGGCGACAAAACCTCTTAAATTACCTCCAAGGAGCAAAATCTCCAATCTCACATTAGATGTGATGATCTGGTATGATCTTATTTCAGCCGAATCCCTGTCAGTGTTCATACTGAATACGGTATTTGAATGCAGTGGAATAGCGCTTGTATTGATTGGACCAATGAGCCCCTGATCTTCATGATAATAAAAATCCGGGTGTATATTATTATATAGATTTAATGTAACCCAGTGCAGCCATGAGTCCAAATATGATGTACTCCATGTTGCCTGAAGAATATTTGTTATTGATGCGAAAGCGTCATGATGACTCGCCGAACCAAAGTTATGCCAGATGGTACGAAAAATAATGCTGTCAAATTCATCTAATACTCCTTCGACTATCAAAGCCAGGTAATGCCCATACATAGCAATGCTGTATCCGCTGGTAGCGTAAATAGTTTTTTCCGGATAATTAAAAAAGTTATGTCTTAGTGATATATAATCATTTACCTCAGGGGCGATCAAATCTTCAATCCATGTTGACGACATTTCATAAAAATAAACATTCCCCTGTGTATATCCTGAATAGCCAAATTGAATAGCGTGGAAAAACTCATGGGACATAGTCACACTCATGGCATCATAACCAGTAGTATAAAATCCTTCAGCAACAGAAAAATCATTATCAATAACAATCCACGAACTGCCATTATTTAAAATATCATTCCAATAGGTTACACCATACCAGCTGGGATTGAGATCATCCCGGAGATAAACGTCATAGATACCATCATCATCTGGTGGCTGGATATCATAACCCATAGTATTTACCAGTACAGAATATGTTGAATCGGCAATATCGGCTGTTGCTTCAACAAAATCGGGGACACCGTTATCGTTTTCATCACCTTCAAGCGGTCGATGATCATAATTCTCAACGGCAGTTGTATCGTAATGGATATAGAACAAACCAGAGAGGGATTGATAGTAAGTTTGATTTATTGGGCGATCGGTTCGATAAAGCAGATTATTTTCATGAAGCTCAGGAAGACCACATTTTATTCGTTCCTGTGCTTCGATGTAGGTAAATGACAATAGTAAAAAAACAGCTGAGAGTAAATATTTCATTTATTTTTTCCTGAATGATATCTTAATTGGCACTCCTTGGAATCCAAATGCTTCCCGGAGTTGGTTCTCAATATATCGCTTATAATTGATTGGAAATAACTCAGGATGATTGGTAAATATGGCGATGATTGGCGGTGAACTATGTACCTGAGTAGCATATTTGATTTTGAGATTCTTACCCTTTACAGCTGGCGGTGGATTCTGGATAGTGATATACTTGAAGAATTCGTTCAATTCTGCAGTTGCTATTTTCTTTGAGTATTCTTCGCTGACTATTTTTGCTTGTTCCAGTATTTGCCTTATTCTTCTGTTGTGATGCACCGATACAAAGAGGATGGGGTAATGTTCCATCGCTTTATAGAAGTGATGGATTGCCTTTTTGAAATCCTGCATGGTGCTGTGATCCTTTTCAATGAGATCCCATTTGTTCACAACCAATATCATAGCCCGGCCCTGATCGACAATATAACGAGCCACATTTCTATCATGGCTGCAAAATCCTTTTTTTGCATCGATCATGACAATCGCCAGGTTGGCTTCATCGATTACACGAAAAGTTCTCACTGTGCTGTAATACTCGATAGAGTCTTCCATCTTATTCATCTTACGCAACCCAGCTGTATCAATGAGTCGATATGTTTTTCCAAAATAATTAATATATGAATCCACAGAATCCCGTGTTGTACCAGGAACCTTTGTAACAATAGATTTCTCTTCCTGAAGTAAGGCATTCATTAGGCTGGATTTTCCTACATTCGGCATTCCAACAATTGCCATATGTGTTTGATCATCGGGACCAATGTCAGTCGATTGTCTTTCAGGGATCTTTTCATTTATAAAATCAAGTAGGTCTCCAATATTTCTTCCACTTATTGCAGATACCGAAAACGGTTCCCCCACTCCAAGCTCAAAAAACTGAAATATATTATTCTCATATTTTTGATCATCAATCTTGTTCATTACAAGAAGATATGGTGTTTCCTGTTTTATGAGCATATCGGCCAGATACCGGTCGCTTGAGGTGATCTCATCCCGTCCATCAACCATTAATATTATAAAATCTGCTTCACGAGAGGCTTTATCAGCCTGGAACCTCACTGCCATCTCAATAACATCTTCGGATTCCGGTAAATATCCGCCGGTATCAATCACATTAAATGATCGTCCTGCCCAGTCATATTTTCCGTAAATACGATCACGCGTCACCCCTTCTACATCAGAAACGATAGCGTGACGTTTACCTACAAGCCGATTAAATAATGTGGATTTCCCCACATTTGGTCTTCCCAGAATGGCGATTATTGGATCAGCCATGTATATTCCTCTTAAAAATTTCTAAAATACTGTCGTTACTTATATTTACCGGCACACCAAGGGATGCTGACATTTCCTCCAAAGTCATATCATCCAGTGTCTTGGTTCCATCATCATCAAGAATTCTATGTGATATCCACAAAGCCTCACCGAGATTTTTATCTTTTAGTTGATCTACAATATCCCTTCCGGTTAGCAGTCCCGATACCGTTACACTGTGACCGAGAAAATCATTTTTTACCGGATACACGGATACATTAATACCAGTGAGATTATTTAAATAACCACCCACTTCTTTTTCAAATAATCCATGGATCAACGTACCAGTTGCGATGCTGAAATTCCGATTCACATTATTATATTGAGATATGAGTGCTTTTTCATTTTCAAATTTATCTAAAAATGCTGCAACCTGTCCCACGCCATTTTCAACTACATCCACATCATCATATTCGTATAATGGCGGAAATGGATGATCAGCAAGAATGTACCATTCATCGGATAAGAATAAGAAAGGATGATCGACTCCATTAAATTGTTTTCTCAATTGTGGGAATCCCTGCAGAAATTGTTTTGCATAATCAGGTGAAACAGTAGAAAGCTTCATCAATCCATCCCTGTGATCTGTCAAGCCTACCGGTACGATCGAACAGGATTGTAATTTTGGAAAATACTGATAAATATCTGTAAGCGTCCTTATCAGCTGGTCGCCATCATTTTTATCAGGCATGAGTACAATTTGTGTATGCAGTTCAATATCATTATCGATAAGAAATGATAATTTCTCTAATAGGAAATCATCTTTTTTATAAAGAAACAATTCCTTTCTTAAATCAGGATCGGTAGCATGCACAGAAATATATAGGGGAGATAATCTCTGCTCCACAATTCGATTTAAATCCTTCTGCCCCATATTGGTCAAGGTAATATAGTGACCGTGAAGATAGGACAGACGAAAATCCCCGTCCCTGAAATAGAGTGTCTGACGCATATCTTTGGGATTTTGATCAACAAAACAAAAAACGCAGTCATTGGCACAGCTACGAATTTTGAACTCCTCAAATTCTACTCCGAGATCTGTATCGTAATCTTTTTCAATATCAAAACTGGCAAACTTGCCATCAATTTCAAAAACCAATAGAACATTTTCCTCGGTAATCCGAAATTGATAATCAATAGTATCCGCCACTTTTTTGCCGTTGATCTTTAGCAGACTGTCACCTGGTTTCAGTCCCAGGTCATGGCCAAGTGTATCTTCTTGAACAGATAATATCTTCACAATTAATATGGATTTCTGGTAAACATTTAAATTTGATTTTGAAAAGTAAACTTTTGCAAGACCCGAAATTTAAAGATATTCTATCATGCTTTCTTATTACTTTGAATAGGATATTAAAATTGAAAATATTTGTGAGGAATTTATTCGGATTGTGAGCTTTGGGAATTGATTCCCAAAAGGTTGCAGGGACATTTGTCCCCGCAAATTTTGGATTTACTATCTAATTGGCTTGATCTGGTGCTGGTATTTTGAAGATATCAGAAATTGCTTTCTTAAAAGATTCAGCCGGAAGCGCACCTACTGCCATCTGTGGTTTGCCATCCATAGGCACAAACAGCAAAGATGGTATGCTTCTTACACCAAATGCAGCTGCTACTTCTTGTTCTTCCTCTGTATTTACTTTATATACATGGACCTTGCCAGCATATTCTTTTGAGATATCTTCCAGGACTGGTGCCACTGCTTTACATGGACCACACCAGGATGCCCAGAAATCGATGATTGCCGGCTGATCTCCATTGTAATTCCAATCTTTATTATCTTCAAAATTAAATACTTTCTCTAAAAAGTCATTTTTGGTCAGGTTTTCAGTCATTTTTATTACTCCATTATTTATATGTTTGCAGGTTCGATGTAATAAAAAAGTAAAGGTTACACATTTGATGGAGAATAATTTTTCAAAAGAAATAATGCAGGCTTGCAGCGGACTGTTGATCAATGTTGCAGATGCCGATAATATAATTGAATCCGACGAGCTGAATGCTATCCAGGATATATTAATTGATTTTTTTGCAATTGACGATATTACTGCTCAAGATTTAATCGATCATTCTTTGCATGAATTAAATATGAAAAAAGATCTATTTGGGGCTGGTAAATACCTAAACGATACTTTCACAGAGGAAGAAAAAATTGACTTCCTCCACTGCATTTATGAAGTTGGATATTCTGACGGGAGCCTCCACCATATCGAGGAGCATATGATCAAACAGATTGCCAATATCCTTCATCTTGAACATAAGGATATTGTAAATGCGAATATTGAGGTCAAGGGCTGGTTTAAAGATGATAAATAAATCTGCTCCTGATATATCAATTATTGGCAATTAAACTTTTAATCTATTCAATTTTACTTATTATAATTATTTTCTCCACCCATCTATTAAAAATGGAAATTTAAATGACAAAACTCACAAGTAAACTAAGCTTCATTGATCGTTATTTGACTTTATGGATTTTTATTGCCATGCTCATCGGAATTGGTTCGGGTTATTTTTATTCTGGTATTACCGAATTTTGGAATACTTTTCAAGTGGGCACAACTAATATTCCCATCGCCTGTGGACTGATACTCATGATGTACCCGCCATTGGCTAAAGTACGATACGAAGAACTTGGCGATGTATTTAAAAATGTCAAGATACTTGGCATCTCATTGCTTCAAAATTGGGTAATTGGACCAATTCTTATGTTCGCCCTGGCGATTATTTTTCTTAGAGGATATCCGGAATATATGGCTGGCCTCATACTTATCGGTCTTGCCAGATGTATCGCAATGGTTATTGTATGGAATGAGCTGGCTGAAGGCGATTCGGAATATGCAGCTGGATTGGTGGCATTCAATTCAATTTTTCAGGTATTATTCTTTTCTGTTTATGCCTGGGTATTTATTACTATCCTGCCGACATGGTTTGGTTTGGAAGGATTAATCGTTGATATTTCCATTGGTCAAATAGCAAAAAGTGTATTCATTTATCTTGGTATACCATTTTTGGCAGGTATGATAACACGCCTTGTGCTGATCAGAATAAAAAGTAAGGATTGGTATCATTCCAAATTTATACCGATGATTAGCCCAATTACTCTCATCGCTCTTTTATTTACCATTTTTGTTATGTTTTCATTAAAGGGTGACTATATTGTCCGCCTGCCACTGGATGTCATTCGAATCGCAATTCCCCTTCTCATATATTTTCTAATAATGTTTCTCATTTCATTTTATCTTGGAAAGAAAATTGGTGCCGGATATCCCAAAAGTGCCACATTATCTTTCACCGCAGCCAGTAATAATTTTGAATTAGCTATTGCCGTGGCAGTTGCTGTTTTTGGGATAAATTCAGGTCAGGCCTTTGCTGCTGTTATCGGACCGTTGGTGGAAGTTCCAGTTTTGATTGGTCTGGTCGGTGTGGCATTATATTTCAAGAAGAAATATTTTTAGGAGAGATTTACATAACCTATTATGATCGCGTTTTGAAGGCTGGGAAATACTAAAATCAGTTCATAATCCTGGATGATACTTCACGGTTTCTAAGACTTTTTCTGAAATTGACAATATTACAATCCCAACGAAACTGAGACCTCCTGCATCGATTGGATAACAAACAAGAAATGATCCTCGAGAGTTACATCCAATTCAATGATGCCCTGCTGAATATCATCTCTATTTACTGAAGCTGCAAAAGATTTATTCTTTAATTTCTTTTTGACTGATTTTACTTTGACTTCGGCTATTTTTTTACTTGGGCGAACCAATGCTGTTGCCGTGATTAGACCTGTCAATTCATCTACAGCAAATAGAACTTTTGCCATGAGCGAATCCCTCTCAACTCCTGTATATATCGCATGGCCCATTATTGCCTTTATCCAGGATTCTGATACTCCTTTTTCACGAAGGATTTCCCTCCCTTTATAAGGATGTTCTTCTGCCGTGGGATATCGTTCATAGTCAAAATCATGAAGCAGACCAACAATTCCCCAACTCTCTTCATCCTCACCATATTTCCTGGCATAGGCCATCATTACTGCTTCCACAGCAAGTGCATGTTTTATCAAACTGTCTTTGGTTGTGTATTCGTTCAATAATTCAAATGCTTCATTTCTGGTCACTTTTAATTCTCCAGTTTTTGTAAATATTCTGGGTAAATATCCCAGTTATGCTCATAGAAGTCCTCAGGATTCAATTGGTCTTTGCTCATAATATAATCTACCATATAATCTCGAATTACTGACATAGATTTCCAGAGGACCTTACCTTCTTTGAACATGGTATACCCGCCACCACCGCCGGCCCGATAATTATTTATTGCCAGGACCAATTTCTGATCAGGATCAACAGGAACACCATTGAAGTTGAGTTTTGTAACTCGAAGACCAACTGGTTTGGTTAAATCTATACTATAGTCTATGCCTGAATACATATCCCAATTATAATCGCGGGTGGCTCCTGACTTCAAATCGTTTATTTCATTTAAATCTTCAACTGTCTGAATATCAGACCAATATTTGCTATCATGTTCTAAAGCACGTTTCAATATGTCACCGGTAATCTCCATCACATACAAAGTATTGTCATATTGATAAATACCGTAAATATCGGCGATGGTAACAGGACCTTCTAATATTCTGCCTCTATTATTGAAAATGGCAGCTAGCGAAATTTGAGCCGGAAAGCCGGCATTTGCAGCCATATCCAATTGGATTGTATTTATCATATCTATGAGGGGACCATCTTTAACCCTGGCCATATCACCTCCCTGAAAATCTCCAGTTGCATTGGCAATCGAGAGATTTACATAATTCACTGCAGTTTCATGATATTCACTCGTGAGTTCAAGAATTTCATCGTCTGGAGTTAATCCCCTTACAGATAGAAACTCACCTTTTTTATCGACAACATTACCATTGTCATCTACTGTGATGAGTACTTTTGAAACTCCTCTTCCCCAATGACTTGGCTCCACCACCAATACACCGTTGATAAATGCCTGCGGAATGGTGGAATGGGCATGACCTGATAATATTGCATCCAGTTCAGGAACTTCCTCAGCTAGTTTAATGACAAAATTCTGATCAGGAACATCGGCATAACCCTTGTCCTGCCATGTGTGATAGGGGGTCATCCATCCGGCAGCATCCCTACTATTTTCAGGTTCAATATGTGTCCCGCTATGTACAAGGGCTATGAGCACATCTGCCCCATTTTCGATCATTTCTGGTACATATTTAATTGCTGTTTTAACAGCGTCGTCAAATCTTAATCCGCTTATATATTCAGGTTTTTCCCAGATAGGGATCCCAGTGGTGGTCAGACTAAGAATACCTATATCAACTCCCTTAATTGTTTTGATCAAATACGGTTTGTACATCTCCTCCCCGGATTCCTTTCGAATATTTGCCGACATTACGGGGAAATTTGCTTCATCGATAAATTTCGTCAGTACATCCTGACCATAGTTATAATCATGATTTCCAATTGTCATTGCGTCATATTCCATAGCATTCATGGCGACGACCATTGGATTGGGATAATCAGCCGCTTTGATATTATAATAGTAGGCCAATGGTGTACCCTGATTTGTGTCCCCACCATCAAGTAAGAGTAAATCCGGATCCGTGATTTTCTCGCTCTTTACAATTGTTTGTACCATGGCGAGTCCCTGATCGTAGGACTGTCCTGAAAAGTAATCCCAATTATGGATGAATCCATGCAGATCAGAAGTTTCAAGAATTGTAATTGTTGTATTGCCTGCAAGAGTGGCAAATGACTGGATGAAAATCCACAAGTAAATTACTCTTAGGATATACTTGAATTTTTTGCTGTGCATTATCTCCCCTGTATAATATTAATTTTAAGAATCAAATCAAAATATAAGATATCACCCTGAAGCTTTACAGAGTTGGAAGGTGATCATAATCGGCCGAACTACCAGATTTGGCTGTTATTTTTCTTATCAAGTGTATAGTGAGTGTTTAGATCAAATTTATTCTGCTAAAATTAGAGTCACAATATAAACAATATCCAAAATGTCAATAAATTCATCACCGGTCAAATCACCTGAATTCATTTGGTCTGGTGAAAGATTAATTTCTCCCATGATGTATGAGATCAGAATAACAATATCCAAAATATCAATATTCTCATCATCATTCATATCGCCTGGTCCAGGGACGTCAAGCCATTCTTCCCAGTCATCAAGAGAATAAACTCTGGCAATATTTGTCACCTGTTCAGCCGTAAGCAGATCACCATTTTGAATCACAATTGGACCAATCACCGGTGTCTGGAATTCTATCTCTGTAAACCAATGCAGATCTGATTGACGTTTTAATAGAACGAGATTTGCACCTGAATGAACGGCAAGATAGGGTTCATTTATAGCAATGTCAATTCCAAAGTTATCATTAGATTGAGGATACTCTGATTCAAGAACACGTTCAATAATCCATGAATCACCAGGTTTATAATATAGAATTGCAGCTCCTGAATTTGAATAGCCCTCTGTATTAGCAAATGGCATACTCACGACGATATGATCATTTGTTATTGCTAAAGAATAGCCAAATTGATTTTGTGAGGCATTAATTGAGGGTATTAATTCTTGACTTTGGAACCATATACCCTCAAAATCCTTTTCAAATACGTAGGCACCACCGTTATTATTATTGCTACCTGAATCGACAAGATTTGCGCCGACAACAATGTACTGAGATGTCATATCTACTGCTGCCCCGAATGAATCTCCAGCTTCGCCTCCTACTGATGAAATTTTCTGGTATAGGGTCCATCCATCATTTTCTTCATAACAGTATATATATGCTGCACCTTGATTATTATTGCCATCAATATCACTTTTCCGGGATCCCACTACCATGCAATTTTCAAATATTTTTAATGAAAAACCAAAATTATCGCTGTTCACACCATCAGCAGGAACAATCTTATCTTCGAAATCCCAATATCCGGTAATATCCTTACGATAAACATAAACGGCGCCGGCATCATATCCCATTTCATTATCATCTTTATAGGCACTGACAACAGCTATGTCGTTATCCAAACCTACAGCATAACCATAGTAATCAAGAGATTCCGGGTCGTATGCCGTTAATTTTTGTACAACATCCCAACCGTTAGATGCATTCTTTTCAAAAATATAAGCACCTCCTGTTGACATCATATTCATGGTTGAATCATTATACGCTCCCAGGATAACAAATTGCTCATCCATATCTACGTCTGAGCCCATTCGGGCATTAAAGTATATGTTGTCAACGCTCAAGTCTTCATAAGCCATATAATAACAATCGCCATCGTCTTGCGTCGCCTCATAATTAAAATTGGTTGCATACGGATCCATACAACCCCAGGTGTATTCGCAGGAGCCATCATTAAATTCGGCATCGGGATTATAATTTTCAGCAACAGGATCAGTACATCCATATGGGACAATATGGATGTAATTCAATTTGTACTCAGATGTCTGCACCCCGTTTTTATCCTGTATCATCTTAATAGTATAATGGCCATACTCGGAAAAAGTATAGTTTATAGAGTTACCTGATGCATCGATTACACCATCATCATTTACATCCCAATAATTGGTAATATTTTCACCTGTTTCATAGGCATGAAAGCCCACAGTCAATGAAGGCTCACCAAATGTTTCATCAGCATAGAAAAGTTCATTTGGAAGACGAGTTGTAATAAATAATGATTTCCCACCACTGAGCGGTTCACCACGACTGTCGTAAATATTATTAAATGTATATTGGATACCATTTGCCTGAGTATGATCTTCTAATCCTATTGTGGAGTAGGCACCATGAAGAAGTCCCTGGTATGATGGGAGATATATTCCCTCAGAAGTATTGTTGAACTCTTTATACTGCATTAAAATTTCGTCATCACCAGTTGGAGTATTTTCGCTTGTATTGAACAATACAACTTGAAAAGTTTCTACATCATCATTCAGATAGGTTTTCAATTCTGACCATTCAATAATAACAAATTTTTCAAGAGGATCGGTAAAATAGTAAACATCGCCATATACTGTTCCGCTACAGCCCCCTGCTTCACCCTTGGTTTTAAGATCATCCCAGAAGGCTGCAATCATTGGTGCGGGACCTCCCGGACCAGGAACCATCGTATTTCTGAATGATTCCATTTGAGTTTCTCCAAGGGCTATCCATCCATTTGTACTCACGGTTATTGAATTATACTCGATGCCGTAGAATGTAAATGGAAATGGTAGATCAATAATTTCGGAAAGTTGAGTACCTGGCAAGCCTACACCACAATCCACCATTGACATGGCTGTTCCCTCTCCACCATAATCAGGATCAATCTCCATCCAGAAATACGTGGGAGCAAGACTATACTGATCTTCTATTCCATAGATATAATAGCCGTATTCATCGGGTCCTGCCGGCTCTTCAATCCCTGCAACACCGATGGGAAGGGTAAATAGAATTTGTGTATCCATACCTGAAGTACTAGAGAGCTGAAGCTGAAACTGTATTTCAGTGCCAAGTATTGCAAATTGTGATATTGAAATAATTGGTTCAGTTAATGCCCAAGCAGAATTACCGGGAACAAGTGATACCCATGAACACAACTCAGAGGAAATCGATACTAACTCAGATTGATTCGATGTTAAAATTCCAGTAATTTCACCTGTTTCCATGAGTCCAAGGTTCGATAGGATCAATGGTAATGATATTTCTTCACCTGGAATAAGCGTTTCCATCTCGTCAGGTAGGGATTGTACTAAATCTATTTGAGGGGCGAAAATTGTCAACTCGAATTGAAGATAGTATTCAGGTAATTGACCCTCAGGAATCCATAACTGAAAAAGTAGTTCTTCGAGATTAGGTGCGTCAGAATTAATTTCAATCATAAAACTGCATAATGCCGATTCTCCTCCTGTAATTTCTATGATTGTACATTGATTATCAACAATATTTATAAAGTTTGAACTTGTTTGTAAGAATATATCCAATGGGTCAATCAAATCTTCACCAGAATAATTTAGCTCTATCTGTAATTCAGCTATTTCTCCCGGGCTTAATACCCCATCTCCATTGCCATTTTCAATATCAATAATATTCAGAGGGCTGTTTATCTGAAGCAAATCTCCTTCATTAGTTGTGCTAACCGTATTTTGTGCAGGGAAGAAATTTCGTTTTGTCGCAGTTACTTTAAAGGATGTGGCTGAATTATCAATATCAGAAAAATGAACAGTCCCATTTGCATCGGATATTCTATACAACGGAATATCACTATTATCTGTAAGTACTGCTACCATTGCCCCTTCGACTGGATTTCCTGAGCCATCGGATACCGTTACCGGAAAGATATCAGATGCAACATGATGGACTTCTGGATGATCGAGTACAAATAGGTCTGGAGTATCTGTCCATAACCTTAGGGCTGGGTCACCCATCAAATTATTCCAATGAGTAAATATGTCGACATAATGACTTGGATTTGACGGGTAAGTATTCATCATCGCCAGTTCACCAGATGCCAATGCTCCTCCCGCTGTTTCCACACCCTGGGTGAAGATACCATGATAAATTCCCATATCAATGATATTATTGAATGGAGTGTGTGTCCCATAGGTTGCAGTTCCGATTGCAGCGACACCACCTGAATAATTTGCCGGACTGATACCAGAGCGAATAAATCGTTCGATAGGTGCTGCCACTTCATATGCAAAGCTCCCGGTACCACAAGTAATAAAAGTGACAAATGGTAAAATCGGGCGGGATGACAGACCATTAAATATTATATCAGTATCAAAACTTGCCGGACCATATAATCCTCTAAAATTCAGGTATGATACACCCGTACTTAACTGACTGTTGAGCCAGGAAGATATCTGAGATGATGTATATCTCACCATCAAGGTTGAATTTTCCATTCCATAGGACTGAGCCAATTCATGTAAATATTCATTGGTAATTATGATAGATAATCCCGTTCCGCTCACATCTGGATTTGCACCGAATCCAGTTTTTTCGAACCAACCTTCATCAGCATTAACACCTTTTTCATAATCGATAGTTTTTGCCGCAACAATTCCCAAATCGGTAGAATTTCTCACAGATAATCTGCCAATCAGCACATCCGGAATAACATCGCCTCCCTCAAGCTGAGCATAGGGATGATCTCCTTCTCCGTAACAGGGTTGATTAAAGCTGCAAGTTGACCAATCTTCAAAATATGTGGGGATATTGTAAGCGCCGCCATTATCGCCAACCAAGCCGACAAACTCAGGTGGCGGTGAGAAATTATCATAGGCATCCTGTATGTAGGCTTTAATTGCGGATTGGTCCTCATTCATATCATCGGTACTGGCGGTATAAACCACATATCCCTGCTCTCTTCTCCATTCAATCAAAGCTTGAAATATTGGATTAGACAAGGTATTTCCACCACATATATATAAAATTGCTGGTTGTTGATATTCTGTCTCTTCTCTGGATGAATAGTTTACAGATATGGAACCAAGCAATTGTTCAAAAGCTCTTGAAGGTAGACGTTCATTACGAATTTCATTATTGAGATTTTCTGTTTCGGTGACGATGATATCCACATCGTCATATATCTCGAGTGAAGAAATATCAAAATTGTATTGAAAAGGTATTAGAGTTACCTGAATTAATTCTGCGCCTCTCATATTTAAAGTTTGAGAAGTAGAAAGAACCATTTCGGGATAGGTACCAAATTTGGAAGAATAATCTGTTATAATATCTACTGATACTGGCTCATTCATATTTTCAGGTAGTGCTTTTGCTGAGACAGGGATAATATTTTCAACAATTGATGAATTTTTAATTTCAAGTTGGAAGCTATATTCCTTCCCCGGTTCTTTTATAAAAAACGTCGAAAATACAGGAAGTTCAGGATAACCGGCATCCATGGTTTTAGAATCATGATCAGGTAGAATTTTAGAAATACCATTTTCGGTTTGGATTGTATTCTGCTCAATCCTGAAGGAGAGAACTTTTGTAGGCCCAATATCAGATTCCAGAGTGAAAGTTTGAGTATTTGCTGAGAAGATTAGCGAAATTAGAAGGACTGGGAATATCCTACAGAAGGTGAATTGTTTCATATAGTTTTCTTTATTTTTGTATTTTTTTTAATTTTACAGCTGTACCGTAAGCCAGTAATTCAGCGGCTCCCTGCATCACGGCCGAGGTGGTAAATCGGATACAGACAATGGCATCGGCATCTAGTTCTCTGGCGTTATTCTCCAGGCGATCCATTACCTGCTCACGTGACTCAGCAAGCATCTTTGTATATTCTACAATTTCTCCACCAATAATATTTCTCAATGCAGCAAGAATATCTTTGCCCACATGGCGGGTTCGAACCGTATTGGCCCGCACCATTCCAAGTGTTTCAGTTATTTCATAACCTTGCAAAGTTTCCAGTGTTGTTAACAACATAATATTCTCCAAATACTAATTATTCAAATAATATTGAATTTGATTACTGATGGACATTTTTAGAATAATAATCGTCCTCATCATTTTCTAATCGTTCTTTGATGACTTTTATCACCAGCAGCCCAATTCCAATAATTAGTGGTAAACCAATTAAACCAGCAGGAAATGTTGCAACAAATCCTATCAGAATGGCAATGATCCAGGCAACGGCAATTATACCCAGAAAAAAATAAGCAGCTGTTTCCATGTTAATTTCTGATGTGGTTTATTTTGGTGTTGGTTTTTTTGGTTTCTTTTTTCCCAAGTCATTTTGTTTTTTATTACCACTAGGTTTTTTTGCAGATTTTGCGTTTTCAGATTTGCCTTCATTTTTCACAGCTTTTCTGCGGTTATCATTTTTCAAATTTGTCGATTGAGTTTTAGTATGTTCATATCTACTTTTTACTTCTTCCAATCTCAATTTGTAATTATTTTTCAGCTCGCCAACTTCTTCTTTTTGCTGAAGAGCAAGAATTCGTCTTTGCTCATCATAATATTGGGCTATTTCTTTTTCCAGCAATTGAAATTCAGTTTTGAGTTTTTTCATTTCGAGACTAAATGGATCATTTTTGTTTGAAGCAGATGTCGGTTTACGATCATCTGCCATAGATAAACTAAATACCGCACAAACAATGATGATTGCAGTGATTTTTTTCATATTGGATAACTCCTAATTATCATGGATTGGAATTCAAACTGTTTAACTCAATTGTTTTGAATCCACCAAATTTAATATTCATACCTCAAAGCTTTTTACAATATTCTGTAACGGAATATGACAGAAGTACTATTAATTCAAATAATGATGTTCACCCGACATTTTTTATGATGTGGTTCTTAATTCGCAATACTGAAGAGTTATGTACTGGGAGTATTATGATAAATTATTTTCAAAATATTATTTACATTACACCGAAGGGCTATGCTATAGAATCCTTGTTACATCTTTTTGGGTTTTATTTTTACATAACCCTGAAGGGCTATGCCTTGGAACTATTGTTAAAGGTTATTCCCTTATGAGGATGGATGGTTTTCTAAATCACAAAAACTTATAATTGGGGTCCATAGACCAGTCCTTTAGGGCTGGGAAAATGATTTTTTTGAGGGATTTATATTCGTTTAATATCCAACAAATTGAATTTGGTCTGATTTCTAGTCAAAGCATTGGAGATAAAACGTCAACAATTCTGTATTACAATCTATTTTCAAAATATTATTTACATAACCCTGAAGGGCTATGCTATAGAACCCTTGTTGCATCTTTTTGGGTTTTATTTTTACATAACCCTGAAGGGCTATGCTATAGAACCCAAGTACAATCTATTTTCTCGAGAATTTGGATTGTTTTCTGTGAAATATGAATAGTGATTCTGAATCATGGACCACACTTTTTAACATATTTTATATATTATCTAGTTCTTCCAAATAACTTACATGTCTGTGATGCACCTCTTGATTCTTAATATATTGTCTAATTTTATTGACAAATGATTCAGAAACTGAAAAAACTGCAAAACCACTCTGCCAAGCAAAATCGGTCTCTAAAAATTTCATCTTATTAATCCAATTTGACGGTTCCCCTTTAAGTTGGTTGGCGATTTCTGAAGGTGATTGAATGGGTTTCATTTTTACTAAAAGATGAATATGATCCATATCACCGTTAATGGTATCAACGCGTATGTCATTTTTTTCACCATATTCTTTGATATGATGAATAAGTTTAAACTTTAAGCTGTTGGTGATTAATCGTTCGCGGTTTTTAGTCGACCACACAAAGTGTAGCCAGATCTTATTATAAGTTTTCATATGTAATCCTTCAATTTAACATAATGCGAAATTACTGCGACGTTTGCTTTGTGGTGTAATAAATAATTTTATTTTCCCCAAATCGTGAAATGCAATATTTTTTAATTTAATTTATAACCCTGAAGGGCTATGCTTTGGAAACCTTGTTGCCTCTTTTTGTGTTTTTTTACATAACCCTGAAGGGATATGCTATAGATCCCAAGTACAATTTATTTTCTCAAGAATCCGGATTGTTTTCTATTACTAGAGAATCCTGGATTTGGGGTCCATAGACCAGTCCTTTAGGCTGGGGATTGATTTTTCGATAGCCAAATAATATTTGAATCGCCAACAAAACAGGGCTGGGCGTAAGAAATACAGAGATGTTCACCCGACATTTTTTATGATGCATAATTAATAATTCATATTTATTTGAATTGCCACATAATTGAAAAATAAATAGATTCTAAATTCTTGCTATTGACCATCCTCCATAACCTTTTTTAGCCAGATTGTCAATTTTATTAAAAAGTAGTTACGTGAGTGAATTTATTAAATGCAATTTTACCGAACGAATAAAATAGAAAAATACAATTTACCGATCATGAAATTCCATATATCCTCAAAGGCATTATCTATATTGGGTGAAAAACGCCAGTTGTCACCACTTTCAAACTATCTTGATATCACTTATGAATCTGCCCATTTGCTGGCAAATAATCTGCAGGGTGTTAAAAGCCCAGATTCAAAAGAAGGGATTTATGGTAGTGAATTATATGTTATCGGACTAATCAATGAGATATTCCATAATCTGATGTCAAGCTATCTGGAGAAATCTTATCCAGACTGTTTACATGAATTATGGAAGGACATCAATTCCAATTTTACTGAAAATGAAATTAATAATCTACTTACACAATATCTGTTAGAATTTCCACCTGAAGACACAAATATTAGCGATATTGAATCCAAAAAATATATCAGCGAAAATATAGCTCAATCAGAGTTTCAATCATGGATATTGAAAGAGATTATTTTTCAATGGGTTGAAAATGAGAATCCTGCCTATCAACCATACCATGTGCTATTTTCTAATGAGACCTATTCACAAAATGAATCTTATTCTAAGTTAATTAAGACGATTGGCGTATTTTTTAGTAAAGTCCCGCCGTTACATGAAACTGAATTCAGTTTATTTGAAGTCTTCCAGCAACCGTCAAAAAATGAACCTGAATCAATACTCGCTCAGCTACAATGGATTATGGAGAATCTTGGTGAACACCTTGGACATTTTAATCTGAAAATGCTCAGGGGTCTTGATTTTCTTAAAGAGGATCACAAATTTCGGGGAGACGGACCTGGTCCACCACAAATTCTTTCCTTTGGTGATGAAGATTACGAAGCATACAGTAAGGATGCTGATTGGATGCCAAATGTGATAATTATGGCAAAAAATATTTATGTATGGCTGGTACAGTTATCAAAAGTATATAATCGCAAACTTACAAAATTATCTGACATCCCGGATGAAGAATTGGATAAATTAGCTAATTCAGGATTCACCTCACTGTGGCTGATTGGCATCTGGGAACGAAGCCCATCGTCTAAAAGAATAAAACAATTATGCGGTAATCAGGATGCAGAGTCCTCAGCTTATGCCTTGTTTGATTATAAAGTTGCCTGGAATTTAGGTGGAGATACTTCCCTTGCTGATTTAGATAATCGCTGTAATTCACGCGGAATCAAACTTGCCTGTGATATGGTCCCAAATCACACCGGGATAGATTCAAAATGGAGCCGTGAGCACCCAGAATGGTATATCCAGAATGACCACCCACCTTTTCCATCCTATTCATTTAATGGGGAAAATCTTTCATCTGATGAAAATATTGGAATCTATCTGGAAGATCATTATTACAGTCAGACTGATGCCGCAGTAGTATTCAAACGAGTTGATAATCGTAATGGTGATACCCGATTTATTTATCATGGGAATGATGGTACCTCCATGCCCTGGAATGATACTGCTCAGCTTAATTATTTGATGCCTGAAGTGCGAGAGGCCGTAATTAAGACTATTATTGGTTTGGCAAAGCAATTTCGGATAATCCGTTTTGATGCTGCTATGACTCTTGCCAAAAAACATTTCCAGAGATTGTGGTTTCCGCAACCTGGGACTGGCAGTGATATTGCTTCGCGATCGATACATGGCGTCGACAAAGCAGAATTTGATCAGATTTTCCCTGTTGAGTTCTGGCGGGAAGTAGTTGACAGAATTGCTGCAGAAGTACCTGATACGCTTTTGCTAGCCGAAGCCTTTTGGATGATGGAAGGATACTTCGTCCGTACATTAGGGATGCACAGGGTATATAACAGCGCTTTTATGAATATGCTGAAAATGGAGGATAATTCAGGATATCGGCAATCCATAAAAAATGTACTTGAGTATGATCCAGAAATTCTCAAACGATTTGTCAATTTCCTAAATAACCCGGATGAAGAACCTGCCGCCGTTCAATTTGGCAAAGGTGACAAGTATTTTGGTGTGACTATGATGATGATTACAATGCCGGGCACGCCAATGTTTGGCCATGGTCAAATTGAAGGATTTTCAGAAAAATACGGTATGGAATACTCTCGGCCTTACCAAGATGAAAACCCTGATCAGGGGCTTATTGATAGACATAAACAGCAAGTTTTCCCAATTATGAAAAAACGCCGGTTATTTTCAGAATCTAATAATTTTAGATTTTATGATTTTATCAATCAAAATAATGAGATTGATGAAAATGTATTTGCCTATTCAAACAGAATCGGAGAGGACTCGGCAATTATATTTTTCAATAACTGCTGGGAGCGTACCTCCGGAAGAATTCATAATTCTGTATATTTCCGTGACAAATCAGGTAACTCCCTTGGCACCACTGCATTAATTGATAATATTGATTCCAGAAAAAATAAGAAATTTCTAATATTCAAGGATCACCCCAAAGGGCATTACTATATTCGAAAATCTTCTGATATTATTAACAACGGTTTTTACGCTGATTTAGCAGGATATCAATGCCAGCTGTTCTTTTTTACTGAAACCTGTGACGATGATGAGAATAATAATGTATCATCATTGTGCGAAGTATTAGATGGGGCATCTGTCACAAACTTGAACGACGAATTACGGTCAGCAAAATACAGGAATGTCCATCGTGAATTAGCCGCCCTTGTTACTAAATTAAGTGATATTGATATTTCTGATAAAAAGAATCAGACAGCAGAATTCGTTGAGCGTATAGATAATTTATTTAACTCGCTGATGTCTCAAGTTGACTCTGCCCTTTCCCTGGATATTTCAAATAAAAAACAAGGCGGAGAAGCAGAATTGATTCTGAAATTTCTCGATGATTTTACCAGATTTAAAAAGTCCAAACACTCAATGGATGATAAATATTTGACTCTACCTGGCAATGAAATAGTCAGAACTATCCTATCCGCAATAATTACATTTTTGTTTAACAAACTTTCTCTGAAGTCTATTCCAATTAATGAAATTAGATTATTATTTGATTTGAGTCTTTCTCGATTTGCTAAATTGCCTGATAAATCGATACCGTTTGATGAATTGGACTTAAATATTATTTTTCTTCTTTTGAGTTATAATCCCAAATCGTCATTGGATACTGTAGAATTCTCAAAATTAATTGATAACAAGACTATAAAAGATTACATGGAAGTAAATGAGTATGAAGGTACAACCTGGTTTGGTTACGATAAGCTGCAAAGGTTTTTATCGAATTATCTTATTATTTCATCCTTTATTGAAATTATCAGATTGAAATGTGATGACCAGGAAGATACACCATCAGAAATGATATTCACAAACCAGCTAATGTTTATAACATCGATTGATAATCTTGCTGTAGAGACCGGTTATAAATGGAAATATTTTATCGATAAACTTAATAAAACGGAATTCGAAAATGAAAACAATTGAGGTTTCAACAACACGCCGAGAAGAGTTATTAGATATTACTCATTTGATAGAAAATGTTATTCAAGAATCAGATATCAACGATGGTCTTTGTCATATCTTTGTCCCGCATGCAACTTCAGGTGTGATTATTAATGAAAATGATGATCCGAATATCACACTCGATTTCCTTGATGTCATGAAATCTATGGCACCGCGCGGCAGTTTTCGTCATGACAGAATCGATGGTAATGGCGACGCCCATGTCAAGTCTGCAATTGTTGGCGCTAGTGAAACTGTCCCATTTCACAATAGCGAATTGCTGCTTGGAACCTGGCAGAGTATCATGATTTGTGAATTTGACGGACCTAGAAAAAGAAGAAAAATTATTGTTACAATAATACCTGAATAAATAATCCTGATAAAAACTACCTATTTTTTCATTGAGAATTCTGCCAATACTGACTTAACCAGCCATAATTAGGGATACAATCATAACGATATCCTGGATATTTATTGAATAATCCTGATTCATATCTGCAAAATATGAACCCATGTTTTGACCATAGTAATAATCAGGGTTTTCATAATACCCTGAGTTGATGTTATTTATAATTCTGACAATATCCAGCAAATCTATCATACCGTCAAGATTTTCGTCACCCATCCTGTTGGGATATGCTTCCCCAGTGACAAAATGAATCTGTACCGGTTCGGTATTTGGACAGGTAAGACATTCCCAGGGTTCGCTGTCTGGGGGGCAGTAGGGTTCACAATGAAGCGTCAGTGCAACTGCGGTGAATTGAAAATTATAGTTTTCCGGTGCTTCTGGAGAAATCAGAAATTCGGTAAAAGTCAAGTACGACCATCCCCCATCCATACCATACCACCAGGATTCAAAACAGTTCTCCCCCTCACAGGATCCTGAGTTTGTAAAACTGATATAATCGCTTTCAGTCGTGATTCTGACTCCAGGATAATTATAACATGATGAATCTGAATCATTGTACAGAATAATTCCCATAGTACCTGTCCCTCCAGGTTGAGGTACCTCATCATCATATGAAAATACTACCGGGGAAACTGCTGTGAGTAACTCACAACCAGTCTCAGCATGTAAATATGCAGCAAATAACAAGCAGATTGATAATTGTTTGATATACATTTTTTCCTTTTCAAAAACTGAGTTAACATATTTTGTCCAACAACTGGGTGATAACATCAAATTGTCGGTTGTGGTGATGAATAAATTTATTGCAGGATTCTTCAATATCAAAAGTCAGAAAAGTAACTATTTAAATGAGATTGATTATTGAATCTGAAATCGATTATAAGAGAAAATGGTAACTACCAACCAATCGTCGTGGATGTATTACTCCATTCTAGTCAAGAATCATTGCCACAACCGTGACAATATCCAGAATATCAATCGTACCGTCATTGGTAATATCTGAATGGCATAAACCATCTGGAGTCAACTCAACAGAATCTATTATATATCCGACAATAATTACTATATCCAGGATATCAACGGCTCCGTCAATATTTGCATCTCCGTCGTTTTCACATTCTAAGACATTTTCTGATCCTGGAGTAGGGCTTTCAAACAATTGCCATGTCTCTGAACCATTGGGAAATCTGCCTTCTGAGATATCAGCTGATTGTGTTCCAAACAGATGGAAGTTTAGTAAATCCATGCTATTTATGTCATACAAAAATATTGAGTCTCCTGAAGCGGCTAATTTCTCAGGAATATGAAGCGGCCCCTCATCAGGTTCATTATCAAACCAGACAATCTTATATTCACCGGATTCGACAATCGTTTCAGGAAAACCGGCAGGCACCTGATGTAAAATTTCATGATTATCGGCAAAATACATTCCTGCTAAATTCATTGATTCATTACCAGCATTATATATTTCGACCCAATCATCATATGGATCTCCATTCAGTTCATCAGTATCAATCAGCACTGTATTATTAACTGCTAAAAATTCATTGATAACAAGTTCGGGAATTACACTGAAGTTCGATGTACCTGGAGACGGATTGTGAAAGAAAATCAAATTATCAGATCCATCAGGAAAAAGACCAAATGATATATCTGTTAATTGCTCTCCAAACACCAAAGAGTCGATAATGGTTATTCCATCTGTAGCATATAGATAGATACCATCTCCTGAACCAGCAAGATTTTCTGGAATATGTAACGGTCCGTCGATCGGTTCATTATCTAGATATAATAATAAATATCCGTAAGAAGGTATTACGGTATCTGATGTTCCTACCGGGATCATATGCAGTTCCAAGTGGCTGTCGGCTATAAACATACCGCCAACATTTACCGCAAATTCGTTTGGATTATATAATTCAACCCAATCATCGAATGGGTCGCCATCCAAATTATCTGGATCCTGCCAACCTGTATCATTGCTGGCCAGGACTTCATTAATAAATAATTCAGGTGCATAACTGATTGAATCAAAATAAAAGCTAAATTCATATAATTTATTGCCCTGATCAGCCACCATGAAAATCACATCAGAGGTTGCACCAAATGTCACACCTTCCACCTGATCAATAGGAATATACCAGGATCTTAGAAAATCTCCCTGCGGAGTAATTTCATTTAAAGAATACCCCTCATCGCTTACTACAAGAAGGGTTTGCCACTCAGAATGAATGGTCAGACCAGACACATCCGGTGAGAAATCAAGTTCTACCCGATTTATCTCCACACCATCAATAGTTAATTCTATCAATTCAGATGGATCACTTTCATGTAAAACATATAGATGATCATTTGATGGATTGAATACTATCCCTTCAAGTCCACTGCTTGACTCAGGATTATGCTGAACTTCAAAACCGGATAGATAATTGCCATCCACGGTATATGATTTAACCAGCCAATTTTCTTCCTCTACCACATAGATGATCCCGGAATCCTCATCAAATGTGATACCTTCAAAATCAGATCCATTTACATCTATTATTGAAAGCAATTCTCCTGTACTACTAATCTCATAAATATCAGATTCTGGACCGTCATTATTAGAAAATAATGTGCCTGTGTTTGCATTAAAGGTAAGACCAGATGGTTCTGGGAAAGGTAATTCAAATATTGCCGTGGGTGTCCAATCTGTAACCCGGTAAGAGAGGGCATCAAACTGACCACCCTCTGGAAAATATGAAAAAAGCTGAGTATCATCAAATGCTTCAATATACCAGTGTACAATTATGCCGGCAGTGTGGGCAGGAATTAAACCAACAAATATATTATCTCCTGCTGTCTCATCGTTGTTCAAACCATCATCATGCATAGTTATATTTTGGAATCCGATGCCAGCATCATATTTTAATATTACAGTAAGGCCATTATCTTGTGTGTTTACTGTAGCCGTTACCAATACATCATCTTCAAATCCGGGAAATAAAGGCAGGCGATTGACATTATCAATTATTGGATTTTCTATCATAAGGTTATTGTCCAAATCCACAAAAACTGTCTGATTCGTTTTGCCATCACTGTTTATTATTCGAGTCACTTCCCCTGATATTTCTTTCCCGGAGGGTAATAATAGACTCAAAATCACTAATCCAAGAAAGAGTTTTATTACTCCTTTATGGAGAGCTCTACAAACAATACTTGTAAAATATTTAGTTCTTTCAACTACCATGTATTAATTGGATTTTTTATTAAGTTTGAATTAAAATAACGATGATCATAAGTGACCTCATCACCAATCCAATCGGGTTTATTAAAGGTCTGTTTTTCATATTCCAGTTCAATTTCTGCAACGATAAGACCTCTGTTATCATCGAGGAATTCGTCAACTTCCCAGATTAATCCAGCGAAAGGTATTTTAAATCGATATTTTCGAATAGTTGGTTTTTCACAAATTTCATTTAGCAGGTCATTTGCGTCATTTACCGGAATTTCATATTCATATTCTAACCGAGTTGCACCCATGGTAATCCCTTTAACGGTAAGAAAACCCTTATCATTAATTTTCCTGACCCGAACGATTCGTTCTTTCTGCCAATTCAAATAACCTTGGTGATAAAAAGTCCCCTCTGCGAGTTCTTTATACTTATTATTTATCACCAGGAATTTTCTCTCGATTTCTGTTTTCATATTTAAAACGTAATCCTGTTATTTTTATTCCAACCTGCAAAATCTTTTAAGCAGGATATATAATTAGTATTATCGAATTGCCTCAAATCAAGTTTAATTACCATATCCAATGTAAGATTTGCATCCTCATGCTCAACAGCAATGGTTCGAATAGATTTATTTGCAATCTGTAATTCGACAATTTCAACGATGACATCATCTATTATAAACCCAAATCTTTTCTTTGACACTTTCACTACTATTAGTTTCGGATGATTTTTGACAATTTCATGTATAAACTGATGATATGAATATTTTGATCTTTCATGATTCACATTAGGTATGTTTGCATATGAAAATAATGTATCAATGGAGTTTTGATTTATGGGAAAAGGAGATTTCATGATTGGATGCCATTGTTCAAGATTATTTTTATCAACATTCTTTAACATTTTGACATCAAGTAATTCATGACGAATTTTGATATTGTGATTACTTTCCCGCGATAGGATATAAGTCTCATGGCAATCCCTGATTCGAAAACAATTGAACTTTCTTATTTTCGATTCGGCAGACTCGAAGTTATCCCCGAATATTCTCCACTCCCAGCGGGGTATTATTTTTATGGTATTAGTATCGATCATAGAAATTTTGACGTGATAATATCAATATTACGATGAATAGAAATATCAATATTTTATAAAAGGATCAATTTGAAGTGTGGCGGCACAGGGACTCGAACCCCGGACACTCGGATTATGATTCCGATGCTCTAACCAACTGAGCTATGCCGCCACTATTTAGATAAATTTCGAGCAGTATTTCTAATAAAGTCCATACTCAAAATGGGGCTAAAATTAGGATAACCTAAAGTTCTTAATCAAACTTATTTTATTCGATTCTCCAATAGGTTATAAACCAATCGAACTGCCACACCAGTAGCACCTGTTTCAGGCATGTAATCTGGTCCTTTGACACCCCAGGCAGTTCCTGCTATGTCCATGTGACACCATGGAATACCACCAACAAACTCCTTTAGGAAACTTCCTGCAGCAATACTTCCTGACATTCTTCCAGTACCCATATTTTTCAGATCGGCAATCTTTGATTCAACATCCTTGGCATAGACATCCCAAAGTGGCAGTTCCCATACTTTCTCACCGGTAATATCAGCAGATTTTTTGACCTCACTGATGAGATCATCATTATTGCCCATTATACCGGATGCTTTATGGCCTAAGGCAATTAGAACAGCTCCTGTGAGAGTGGCAAAATCGAGAATGCCTTCAGGTTTATACTTATCTGCAACATATGAAAGTACATCTGCCAGAACCAAACGACCTTCGGCATCAGTGTTCAATATTTCAATTGTTTTACCATTATATGCTTTGACAATATCTCCAGGCAATTGGGCATTTCCGCCGGGCATATTTTCCGTTGCTCCGATAGCGGCGATAATATTTATCCCGGGCTGCAATTCACCGACAGCTTTCATCACCCCTAATACTGTCGCACTGCCGCACATATCAAATTTCATTTCATCCATGTTGGCACCGGGTTTAAGAGAAATACCACCTGAATCGAATGTTAGTCCTTTCCCAACAAGAGCAAATGGTGTTTTATTGCCGGCACCATTATAATTGATAAGGATCATTTTTGCCGGTCTGACGGATCCTCTTGCTACCCCATAAAAGGCACCCATCCCAATTTTCTCAAACTCACTTTCATCGATTATTTCGACATCCATATTTGGGTAATCAGCAAATTTCTCAGCCACTTCAGCAAGATATTCTGGTGTTGCTACATTTGGTGGATGATTTGATACATCCCGGGCTAATGATACACCTGTAGAAATCTTCAAGGCTTTATTCAATTTCTCATCATCATGACAATTTAGAAAAGTCACTGCTGTTAAGGTGTTTGCTTTTTTCTCTGATTTGTATTCTTTGAACTCGTATCCACCCAAAACCAATCCTTCTGCCAGTGCCTGTAGTTTTGCAGCATCATCCAATTTGAGAGACTCTGCGTCTAGATGAAGTTCTTTAACTTTTAGCTTATTCGCTTTTGCGACTAATCTGGCTCCTAAATTCCTCGCAGCTTCTGTACAGTATTCATTTGATTTTCCAAGGCCGGCAATCAGGATCCGTTTTATATCAGAATTGCCATAAACCATCATTTCTGTTTTTTTCTTGCCTTCAAACCCTTCCAACTCCAAAGCCTGTTTGATTGAAGAATTCAATTTTTCATCTAATTGTAGAATATTTTTAGTTAATTTTCCTTCTGAACTATATCCTATAACCAATAAATCCATTGCAATATTGGTAAATTCTTGTTTTGAGGTGGTCAACTTTTCCACTCTTGCCATAATATCTCCTATGTATTCTTTTAAATATGTCTATAATTGTTTAACTATATTATCCTTTTTTTCTTTTTTCAGTCAAGGATTCAACCTTATGTTAATTGCATTATTATAAAGGAATATTATGATCGACAAAGGCATGCTTAAACAAAACTCATTAACTGGAAAAACAGTTGTAATCACCGGTGGTGGTACTGGCCTCGGAAAATCCATGGGCCAATATTTTCTTGAATTGGGTGCTAACCTGGTCATCGCCAGCAGGAAAGAGGACATCCTCAATGATACTGCAAAGGAATTGATGGAGCAAACAGGCGGAATTGTTCTCCCTGTAGCCTGCGATGTACGAAAATATTCTGAAATTGAGAATGTCCTTTCAGCTGGACGAGAAAAATTTGGAGAAGTAAACGTCCTAGTAAATAATGCGGCAGGGAATTTTATCAGCCCAACTGAAAGACTCTCTCACAAGGCATTTGATGTCATCACGGATATTGTGCTAAAGGGCAGTTATAATGCCACGCTGGCATTTGGTAAATATTGGATAAAACATCAGATAAAAGGGACTATTCTCAATATTGTTACCACCTATGCTGAAACGGGCTCAGGTTATGTCGTACCATCGGCATTATCAAAGGCTGGAGTGATAGCGTTGACAAAATCACTGGCATCAGAATGGGCAAAATATGATATACGGTCGAATGCCATTGCACCTGGACCGTTCCCTACTGAGGGGGCATGGACACGTCTATTCCCTGATATCATAGCTGATAAAATTGATCCATTAAAACGAATTCCATTGAAGCGTTTTGGTGAACATGAAGAATTGGCTAATCTGGCTGCGTATCTTATCTCAGATTTTTCATCCTTTATAAATGGTGATATTATCACTATAGATGGTGGGGAATCCATTTACGGGGCTGGTGAATTCAACTCATTGGATAATGTACCTGCAGAGATGTGGCCTCAAATTGAAAAAATGGTCCGAAAGAAAAAATAAAACTATAAAATAGGAGCTCTTCGTAATGAATGTATTAATTGATCTAGTTAAATACCAGGAAACCTCCATTGTCAGTCATTCCATATTAAAAAATAAAGCAGGAAATGTGACCGTATTTGCCTTTGGTAAAAATGAAGGATTAAGTGAACATACTGCCCCGTTTGAAGCGTTGATCCAGATAGTAGATGGTATGGCAGACATAACTATCTCTGGTAAGATGCATCATGTCAGTACTGGTGAATTTATATTACTTCCGGCGAACCAACCGCATTCGGTTTATGCTCCAGAAAAATTTAAAATGGTTCTTACGATGATTAAATCTTAAATTAATACTATATTTTTGAACACATCAGGGGGCTTTTATGAAATTGAAACCTTTCTTTTTAACATTCCTGCTCATTGGGGTTATATACTCACAAGACAGATCTACAATATTTAATACCGGTACACCAGATTCAACCAATGGTCACATTATTTATAATGATAACAATGTCTCTTATTCTTTTAGTGAAAGATTCACTACAAATAATGAATATATAATGGCCGCTTTCAGCTTCTTTTTTGGGACAATTTCCGATCCTGGATATGCATTGCTGGAATTTCGAACTGATAATGAAAACAGCCCAGGGGATCTCATTTTTGAAAGAACGATTGGTCTGGATCAAAACTTCCCAAATGGTAGAGAATATACAATCACCGTAAATACTGAATGCGCTGAATTGCAGCCAGGGGAGAATTATTGGCTGGTTGTACATGCGGAGGAAGGTTCAGAATTTACTTGGTTATATCCAAGTGTCTATAATTATCCGATAGCTGCAAGTGAAGACCTGGGTTTGACATGGTCCGAAACAGAGTATGGCGTACCGGGTGCTGCCAGGGTTTATGCAGATGCAGTTTACTATCCTGAAAATGACTTTCCCGGCGATATGAATGATGATTTTATTTATGATGTCATGGATATCGTCTCAATTGTCGACCTGATTATAGATGCAGTTGAGCTAACACCATATGAGATGTTTTTAGCAGACATATCAGGTGATGGTAACCTGGATGTTATAGATGTTGTACAGATTGTCAGCATCATTTTATATGGTCTGGAATCTCCTTTATCTGACTTTTCATTAGAAGACATTAATGACAATTCCCCCACTTTTGGCGAGATGATTGGCCCATTTTTTTATGAAAGTGAGGTTTCCTGTTATTATTTCGGGAAGGCGGGCTGAGGACTTTGCAGACACCGGTTCGGTGTATTAAATGAATTATATCTTGATTTGCAGAATGAAGGAATTACAGACGTGAATATGATGGGTATCAACGGGTATCAATATATTGACGATAATTATCAATCCATGATTAGTGGAAAGGTCTTGCCCTGGACTCAGGATTTACTTGAAGTTGATGTTTGGGGCGAATGGGATATCACTTTACGTGATTTTGTCATTCTTGACCGATATGGGAACGAATTTGCCAGGGTGAACCTCACACCAATGAATCCAGATCCGGAATACACATGCGGAATAAATTACCAACGACTCAAAGAGTTAATCATAGCAGCACGCAGCCGTTAATTAGTATTTAATCAGAAATTAATTCAGAAATTTTTTAAATCGGACTTGTTTTGTCGGGTATGGTATTTTTAATTTATAAACAGGAATGATTCCTATTTATTACAATTATGAGACATAGCCATCAACGCAACACAATATTAGAAGCTGTAAGAGCAAAACCTGTTCACCCCACTGCCTATCAGGTATTTGAATCGGTGAAAGAACAGATACCAAATATCAGTCTGGCAACGGTTTATAGAGACCTTGGGCAATTGGCTGATAATGGAATAATTAATACGATCAAAAAAGGTAATGTGGTCCGGTATGATGGCAATACGATGATCCATCAGCATTTTTATTGTGAGGAATGCGGATCACTATTTGATCAGGAATTATTCGATGAAAAATTTGTTTTCCAATTGAAAACAAAAATTGTACATGAGATTGAAAACTTTGATCTCATGTTAACTGGAACATGTATAAAATGTAAAAATAATGGAGATAAATTAAAATGTTAGTAACAAAACCCGCACCAGATTTTAAAGCCACTGCAGTCATGCCTGATAACTCTTTTAAAGAAATCAGCCTTTCTGATTATAAAGGCAAAAAAGTCGTTCTGTTTTTCTATCCTCTGGATTTCACTTTCGTCTGTCCAACTGAAATTATCGCTTTTGATCACAGACTTGCAGATTTCGAAAAAAGAGGCGTTCAGGTTCTTGGATGTTCAATTGATTCGCATTTCTCGCATCTGGCATGGAAATCAACTGATGTAAATAAGGGTGGAATTGGAAATGTTCAATACCCTATCGTCGCAGATTTGGATAAATCTATTTCCCGTGATTATGACGTTTTGGTTGGTTCAGAGCCTGCAACTATATACACTGCCGATAAAGAAGTTGAATCGTCTGTTGGTGGTGGCGTCGCTTTGAGAGGAAGCTTCCTTATTGATGAAGAAGGCGTCGTTCGTCATGCCGTTATCAATGATCTTCCCCTGGGCAGAAACATTGATGAAATGTTAAGAATGGTTGATGCTTTAGAATTTCACACAAAACATGGTGAAGTATGTCCTGCCGGCTGGCAGGAAGGAGAATCCGGTATGGTTGGCTCAACAGAAGGTGTAGCAGCATATCTTTCTGAAAACGAAGCTCAGTTATAATTCTGATTATCAAAAAGGTCGTGGCTTTGCACCACGGCCTTTTATTTTACACGGCGTAATACCCAAACACCAATTATACCAATTAGTGATTATAATTAAATTAAGGAAAAATTAATGGAACATAAATTACCAGAACTCCCCTATTCAATGGATGCCCTTGTCCCCCATATCTCAAAGGAAACCTTGGAATATCATTATGGGAAACATCATCAGGCCTATGTAAATAATCTGAATGGCTTGATCGCCGGAACAGAATATGAGTCACTGTCACTGGAAGAAATTATCAGTAAAGCTCCAGTTGGCGGTTTATTTAATAATGCAGCCCAGGTTTGGAATCATAGTTTCTACTGGAATTGCCTTTCTCCAAATGGCGGTAGTGAACCTGGTGGTGCTTTGCTAGATGCTATAAACAAAGCATTTGGGTCTTTTGCAGATTTTAAAGAAAAGTTCTCAAAATCGGCGATAACTAATTTTGGTTCAGGTTGGACTTGGTTAGTAAAGAATAATTCCGGTGAGTTGGAAATTATCAATACATCCAATGCCGGTACCGTTTTGAATAATAACAATACTGTATTGCTAACATGTGATGTGTGGGAACATGCCTATTATGTTGATTACCGTAATGCAAGACCAGCATATGTTAATGCATTCTGGAATCTTGTAAACTGGGATTTTGTCTCAGGAAATCTGTAAATAGCAGAAAACATATCTAATAATATTAGAGCCGGTGTTTACGCATCGGCTTTTTTATTTTCTGTTATTGGTGATAATTCAATTTTGAGTTCAATTTCATTGGCATTATTCAACCTGTCATGATAAATTTGCTCCCGTGCGAATAAAGGTTTCAATTAATTTTGTCTTAGACAGGATTTTTAAGTTTGCCTTTTGAGCCGGACATATTATTTTTCGAATTGGAGGTTTAGTTCTAATTGGTAAGACAGCGGTCTTGAAAACCGCCGGGTTTGCGCCCTTGGGGGTTCGAGTCCCTCAACCTCCGCCAGGAGAGTTCGCATAATGGTATTGCAGCGGATTGCTAATCCGCCGGGCATTTATTCGCCTGTGGAGGTTCGAATCCTCTACTCTCCGCATTTTGTCGACGGACAGCCCCTCATTTTTGAGGGGCTTTTTTGTGTCTTTTTTTACTTCCGAAAAACAGCTAATATGGCCAATTCCGGTCATTTCATGACAATTTGGTATACTTTTTGGTATACTTTTTTGTATACATGTTTTGATATTCCGAGGGTCTACAGCGTAATGGGGAATTGGGGATATTTGCTTGAAATTGGGTGAATATTTTAGCAATAATCATAATCAATCGAATTTGCTATGATCATAATTATTTGGATTTCTGTTTAGGTTGCTTAGTCCAATATTAAATTATTATTAATCTCTAATACAACGAACCGAGAAACCCATACTCATTTCGGTGCTGACCCGTCCCACATCAGAATCGGTGGAAGACAGTATTCGGAGCCACGAGTTGATGTTATGGCTGACAATTGATGTCCAGAAAAAACTTCTGTACTCCAAATCGTAGCAGCTAGAGCTAGCACATAGACCACCAGGTATGGCTGTAAAGCCACTCTCGTTTGTAGTAACAAAATTTGGGCTGTGCCACAAACCATTCCCATTCAATCATCTAGATAATATTTAATTGAAACTTGGATACTGCTTAAGCTTCCTGAAAACATTATAAAATTATGACTATCACTCCTTCGAAATTCAATTTCACTGGCTGAACTTGGATTGGACCACCCAGATATATAATTATTTCTGATATCAAAGTATGAAGGGAAGCTAATACCAACAAAAATATTATCAAATTTGGGTATGGGGAAAGTAATCTCAGGTGCAAAATATAGCAGGAAACTAAAAAAATCCATTTTATATACTGATGATTCAAATATATATTTTTCAAAATGGTAGCGTGTTTTTACACGAATTAGAATGTTGTAATTAATACTATGCTTTGATTTAATGGTGTAAGCAATTCCCAAACTTAATGAAGGCATATATATATATTTATCATAGTGACCTGCCCCAGATTTAGTATAATCGTATCTCATAAAAAAATTCGCATCAAATGCTAGGCTTTCAGTTTTATGATATCTAAATCCAATTCCTCTGTCATAGGTAATAGCTAGTTTGGAAAGAGTCTTCTCTGTTTCAGACCTCTCCTCTTGGGCATGATGTAATGAAATACATGCCAATATAATAAATATCAATCTCAACTTTTGAATCATATAAATATTCCCTTCATCTAAATTGCGTTGTCATTGGAAAATTTCTACAACGGCTGTTTCGTCCGCAACAATGGTTCAACTCTCTCAACATCATCTTTTGTTGAGTAGAATGTCCTTATTATTTTAGTTATATGAAAACAGCCGGTTTCCATCGATAAATAATTAATTTACAATTTGCTTATCTTTCTCAATGGGAACAATCAACTAAGACTTGCTAGAAATGAAATTGTAAACGATAATAATATCGATAATCCTTTAATAGTTCGACTATTTTAAAGCATAATTTATGAACAAATTGAGAAAGTACTGGATTGTAATAAGGAAGTCGATCATTCAAGGCAAAAAAAAATAACCCACGCATTACACGCAGGTTACTTTTTACTCTAGCAAGTTTTGTTTTGATAAGAAGGGACCAAAATTATCTCATGCGCGAGAAGGGGCGTGAGGGCAAACTCACCACCCGTATCCTCGCATTTTCGTTAACCCCTACTGCGGCAGGGTTGCCGTTAACGGCTCGTGTTTATTAGCAAGACTTTCCGACCGGATCGCCCACAGTTACTGCTAATATTAGAGAAAACATTCCGTCAAGAATGCTCAGCAGTCCACACTAGTCTCTCTCTATGACGCCATAGGAGGATCATTCGCTGCATTAAGGCCTCTCTTTTAGACCTGATTGCTAAATCAATTTTAGCAATTTACTTCAATGTTAATTGAATCATTTTGTCCAAATGCATCTCCACCCAATGC
>Ga0233440_1000391_pt1 | contig 52784 bp, 64 predicted proteins | sample SI_123_September_5_FD_182791 | JGI IMG/M metagenome (GOLD analysis project Ga0233440, IMG submission 182791) | Seawater microbial communities from Saanich Inlet, British Columbia, Canada - SI_123_September2016_120_MG | ecosystem: Environmental > Aquatic > Marine > Inlet | place: Canada: British... | reverse complement strand
TTAAGGTATCTTTAGGTTCTCATTGGAAAGACCTGCTTATTGCTGGACAAACTACACTATCTCCTTCAGGAGAAGAAAGTCTACAAATTGTGGCAGGTAATAACGTTGTTATTACTACCGACAGTAGTACTACTCCAAAGCAATTAATCATAGGTCTAGAGGACGGGCATACTAATAGCTTTAGTACTTCTCAACCAGCGAACCCTACTTTAGGAGATGAGTGGTGGGATACCGACGACTCTTTACTCTATAAATATATTCAAGACTCTGCCGGAGTTTCTCAGTGGTTCCCAGTATCTGGAGGAGGTGGTGGGGGTGCTAGTGAAATTATCACTGTCGAGTACATTACCATTGCGGGGGATACAACGTTTGCGGCTTTATATGACACACTAAGTGACCATGTAAACGTATTTTATAATGGTATGAAACTGCCTGAAGTGGATTACACCGCAACCTCTGGTACATCTGTTGTACTATCTGATCCAGCTTTAGTTGATGACATCGTCACTATCGAAGTCATCAAAGCCCTTAACCTTGCTAATGGTTCTGACATTACAGAACACGAATATGTTGCTACATCTGGTCAAACAGACTTTGTAATACCTAATGGGGGATATAATAGGGCTGTTGATAACTTAGAAGTATTCATTAATGGTATTAAGTTATTAGGTTCTGTTGACTTTACATACACCGATGGAACAAATGTTGTTCTTACAGATCCAGCTGATCTCGATGATGAAGTAACAATTATTCATATTAAGATTATTGCTTTAGCTTCTGTTGTTAATAATACAGGCACTTCCGCAATCATTCCTGCTGGATCTACCGCGGACAGAGATGCTTCTCCAGAGGCTGGTTACCTTAGATGGAACACAGATTTAAATTCAACCGAAGTTTATAATGGAAGTACATCTTCTTGGGATAAAGTTGGTTTCATTGATGCCGAAGAGATTGAAGATATCGTTGGTACAATGGTTGATGCCAACACCGAAACAAATATTGTTGTTACGTATAACGATACTACCGGCAAATTAAACTTTGCTGTTGCTGACTTTGCACATACCCATGCAATAGCAGATACAACAGGATTACAAACAGCCTTAGATGGTAAGGTTGATGATTCACAGGTGTTGACTAATGTACCTTCTGGTGCTGTATTTACAGACACTGAAACCACTACAACACTATCTATTGCTACTAACATTCTTTCTTATGTAGATGAATTAGGCGCAACAACAAACTTAGATTTATCTCTGTACTTAGATGACACCAACCTAGCTTACATCGCTAGTGGTGCCTTAAATGGGTCAACTGGTATTGCCACGTTCACAAGAAGTGACGCTTCAACTTTCACAGTTGATTTAAGTGCTTTATTAGATGATACGAGTGTTACTGTAAACAATACATTAACAAGTACAAGTACAACTGAAGCGTTAAGTGCTAATCAAGGTAAAGTCTTAAAAGGTTTAGCTGATGGTCTTGAAACTAGAGTTGCATTAAATGATGCCAAGGTATCTAATGTTGCACATCCTTTAGTTGAAACAGCAGTCCCGGTAGGAGCGGTATTCACTGATACAATATATACACATCCTGCAGCCCATAGTATTTCAGAGGTTACAGGACTTCAAGCAGAATTAGATAACATAAGGGCCGAAGCTGTCGCGATGGCAATTGCATTAGGATAATAAGATATGGCAAATACATTTAAAAGAAAGACTGTAGCAAACATTGATACAACTTTGGTAGCGGTATATACGGTTCCGGCAAGTACAACAACAGTAGTTCTTGGTTGCACATTAGCTAACATTTCAAGTTCAAGCATTACTGCAAGTATTAGATTGGTTAACTCGGGTGATGACACGTACATCATTAAAGACATTCCTATTCCTTCAGGCTCTTCAGTAGAGGTTATGGCAGGCAATAAAGTAGTAATGGAGCCTAGTGATATTCTACAAGTACAAGGATCCATTATTAATTCACTTGATGCTACTTTAAGCATTATGGAGATGGGTTAATGCCATACGTAGGTAGAACTCCAACCCCGTCACCGGTTACTATTGATGATATTCCAGCCAATAGTATTGATGCATCTAAGATTGTTGATGGTTCGATTGAACTAGCGGATATAGCAGATAATTCTATTACCGATGCTAAGTTAAATTCAACTAAGTTAGATGGCATAGCCGATAGCGCTAATAATTATAGTCACCCTACTACTCACGCTACAGCGGATATAGCAGACAATGCTATTACAGACGCTAAGTTAAATTCAACTAAGTTAGACGGCATAGCCGATAGCGCTAATAATTATAGTCATCCAGCTGCTCATACAGTTTCTGAAGTAACAGGTCTTCAAGGTTTACTTGATGGTAAGACAACAGAGACATATGTTAATACTCAGGTGGCGGCTCTTGTTGCTTCATCTCCAGCTACTTTAGATACATTAAACGAATTAGCGGCGGCCTTAGGTAATGATCCTAACTTTGCCACCACAGTAACTAATAGTATTGGTACTAAGCTACCTCTCGCAGGTGGAATAATCACCGGGAACTTAGAAGTGTCTACAGCTTCATCAGGTTACATTAAATCTACTGCAGTTGGTGATCACTTTCCGGGTATTAATATTAAAAGATCTGGTGGAGTATCAAAAGCCGATTACGAATGGTCTATGCAATTGGGAAGTGGCGGTAATTTAAATATAAGAGATTTAACTAATAACTATTATCCAATTATAATGAATAATACAGGTGACACTTATATTGGTAACGGTACTGCCGGGTCTGGTATATCCACAATGGTTATTAAAGAATTGGGAAGTGTTGGTATAGGCACCAACTCGCCATCTTCTAAATTAGATATTAGATCAGATAATAGTCAATATCCACTAAAACTGGTTCATAATATAACTGATCCAGCGCTGGACTATTATTTCGCTCAGATCATTGATGGTAACTTCTCAGGTGTTTCTGCCACGGGCGGAGATAGAGAACAAGGTGGTTTGTTTATTGATGTAGACTCAAGTACAACAGGTGGTGATACAACTAATGAACATAGAGTATATGGGCTTAATGTTGATACTAGAGCTACGGGTGATAGTGATTTAGTATATGGTGGTAGATTTGTAACAGAATCCGTGCTTGATTCAGTAGGATCAACTACTGAATTAAAGGGTATAAGCTCACAAGTATATGCTAGAAACTCAGCAGGTACAGTGACCAATCTTTACGGTTCTTCTACATTTGCTTATATAGATACAACTGGTACTGGTACTGTTACCACCGCCTACGGGTCATATAATAAAGCGGCCACCCTCGTAGGACATACTGGTAATGTAGGAACTATCCGAGGAGTTTTTGGAGAAGTAGAATCAAATGGTTCTAGTACAATTTCAACGGCAAGAGGCTTTGAATCCCATATTGATAGTAATGCAGGCACAATAACAAACGGCCAATTATTCTATGGCTCTTATGCCATATCGGCTGGAACTGTTACAAACGCTTATGGCTTACACATCAATGGTGAAGATAAGAACTACCTTAGTGGCAAGCTAGGTATTGGTACTACGAGTCCTGGCTCTAAGTTAGATGTTTTTGGAGATGTTAGTGTGGGTAACCCTAACTTCGGTCTAACCCTAGATGGCGTAGGCGCTGGTGCTGGCCTCAGTGGCACAAATATACATTTCAATGGTAACACTACCACTCCTACGGTAAGGGCAGGGCACAGTTCATATGGTGCTTCAGGTATACTCCATAAGTGGGGTGGGGATATAGCCTTTGTCAACAAGACAGGAGTTGTTATAGCAGAGGATGCAGTTGAAGAACGTATGCGCATCACCTCAGCAGGTAACGTTGGTATTGGAACAGACGATCCAAGCGCTTCTTTACAAGTCGGAAATGCAGCTGATCAACACGAATGGATTACCGTAAACTCACTCGGTGGATATTATTCTGGAATTAAATTAGCTAGAGGTGCGGGAGATTGGTCTTCAACTGGTAATAATAACTATGGTATGTTAGTTACTGATGGTGGATTTGAAATTTCTAAGTTCACAAATAAAGGTAACAATACCAATGGCCGAGACACGTTTTTAGTATTAGACGATACCGAAGTTAATGTTGAGAAGCCATTTGGTTTATTATCGGCTGCTTCTGATCCTACTGGAACTAGAGCTGGACAGCTTTATTATAATAGCTTTGGTCAAAAAGTAAAATTTTATGACGGATCAACGTGGCAAGATGTAAGCTCTGATGGAATTATAAAATCAAATTTGTTATTACATTGGGATATGACTAATGGTAGTAGTTATTCTGGTTCTGGTAGTACAGTGAATGATATAAGCGGAAACGGATATAACGGAACTATTCAAGGAAATCCTACATATAGCAGTTCAAACAATGGCTATATGATATTTGATGGTTATGGCGATTATATTAGTTCTTCCTTTACAGCTCCTGCAGGAGCAAGAGCTTTTGGCATGTGGGTATATTATAGCAGTACAACACAACCAGCTGGTGAAAGTTTCCAATTGCAAGGAATCCAGGCAGGAGGAGGATACACTTATCAAGGGATCAAAGATGGAGGCAATGTATATTTCTATATTGGTACTGGAACAGGTGGAGAAATTAGCCATCAATTATCATCTGGACAATGGTATTATCAAGTTTTAACTTTTGATGGAAGTAGTTATGCGGTATATGTAAATGGTTCGTTAATTCAGTCTGGATCAGCATCTTCTGGTACAACCTCCACCACTTTTCAAGCGGCGGCAATTAATGTTAACCATCGTTTATACGGCTATGGATCTGAATGGCAATTCTATGGACAAAATTTGACTTCGGCCGAAGTCCAACAAAACTTTAATGCTGGAAGAGGTAGATACGGAATATGATAACTATAGAATATAAAATTAATGATTTAATTGTTCAAAACGATGAATCTAATTTAAATGTAGTAAGAAAAGTTGACTATACACAAATTTTTAGTGATGGTTCAAGCTTTTACGAAGTAAACAATGTATTAGATATGAATCCTCCTTCTTCTGGTTTTACTCAATTTGATGATTTAACTAAAGACCAGATTATTTCTTGGATTGAATCAAAGATATTTGATGGTCCGCAAAATAGAGAATGGCATTTAAAAGAAGCAGAAAGAGTTCTTTCAGAAAAACCTTTAATGTCTAAAAAATTAGACGGAGTAACAGATGGCAACTAAAGCATCACACCGTGGCAGGAAGTAGCAATAGAAGTATAAATAGATCAATAAGGAGTAAACCCCAATGGCATTAACTAAAGTAACAACTGGTGGTATCAAAGATGGTACTATCACTAATGAAGACATCAGTGCAACCACTAGCATATCACAGGATAAACTAGCGGCAACTCCTGGTGCATCTTCAATTGCTTCTGGTTTAATGATCCCTGCTGATAAGAATAAATTAGATGGTGTTGCTGATAATGCTAATAACTATTCCCACCCAAGTGCTCATACAGTTTCAGAAGTAACAGGTCTTCAAGGTTTACTTGATGGTAAGACAACTGAAACATATGTTAATACTCAGATTACAAATGTTATTGGAGCAGCCCCAGCAGCTTTAGATACATTAACCGAGTTAGCAGCAGCCTTAGGTGATGATGCTAATTATGCAGCGACAGTGACCACTGCGTTAGCAGGTAAGGTTGATGATTCACAAGTTTTAACCAATGTTCCTTCTGGTGCTTTGTTTACAGATACTAATACTACATATTCAGTTGGAGATGGTGGGTTAACTCAAAAGAACTTTACTACTGCTGATAATACTAAGTTAGACGGTATTGAAGCTGGTGCTAATGTTACTGATACAACTAATGTAACTGCAGCAGGTGCTTTGATGGACTCTGAGGTAACTAATCTAACTCAAGTAAAAGCTTTTGATTCTACTGATTATGCTACTGCTGCTCAAGGTGCTACAGCTAATGCAGCATTACCTAAAGCAGGTGGCACTATGACTGGCGATGTATCACTAGGTGATAACGTCAAGGCTAAGTTTGGTGCTAGTGATGATTTACAGATATATCACGATGGTACTGATAGTCTGATTAAAGATATAGCACAAGGTAATTTAGTCTTAACGTCTGATGGTACTGGGGTAATGATAAGAAATCACGCTGAAACTAAAACGATGGCTAACTTTAATACTAATGGTTCAGTCCAGCTAAGACACGATAATTCTACAAAGTTTGAAACAACCTCTACTGGTATTGATGTTACTGGTAGTGTTACTGCTAATTCATTTAGTGGAAATTCATCTTCTCAATTGGATATTTCTTCCGGTATTGGAATGAGGCACGCCACCCCCTATATAACAATGGGTACCGGCGGCTATTCCGAATCTGGCAGTAGATATTTCCAAAGCCCATATTTCACCAATGGAATTGGCAATCAGGGAGTTGACATAATTATGCCTGCTAATAGTTTTTGGACGAGTGGTACTATAATACTAAGTGCTGCTTACTCTCACCAGAATCAAGCTGGCCGCAAAAAATATGAATTTACTTATAACCACAATGGTGCAGGCAATTATGGAGAAACATGGTCACTAGATGGGGTGAATAACACGGGTACAAGTTCCTTTGCAGTAACTCCGTGGGCATGGGACTCAACTAATAACTGGCATGTCTTGAAGATACGTAAATCTAATACTTACGGTAATAGTATAGGAGTAAGAGTAGATCTAGATCAAACAGCACACAATTACTTACCAAATATGTATATGACTAGTTTATATACATACTAAAGGAGTCTAATATGTTTTATTTTATATACAATAACGAAAAATTCACATTTAATCCTAACTTGCTAATACCATGTCCTGAATTTGACCCAGAGGGAAACCCTATTGATGGTTATGGTCAAACACTGAAAGAATTTCTAGGCATGTCAGACGCAGAAGCCATAACGGCTGTATTAGAGGGAAACTGGAATAATGTCCGGTATGAAAGAGATTTGAAATTAAAAGAGTCTGATTGGACTCAAGGTGCTGATGTTCCTGACAACATTAAATTAGAATATCAGATATACAGACAGGGATTGCGTGATGTAACAACACAAACTGACCCTCTCAGTGTAATTTGGCCAATAAAACCAGGAGAAGCAATCTAATGCCTTACATAGGAAACAGTCCAGCTAACATTGGTAATTATCAAATCGTTGATGACATAAGTGCTTCCTTCAACGGTGTACTAACAACATTTGCTTTAACAGCGGCAACACAAACTATTAACCCCGCTAAGTCAGGACAGTTATTAGTAAGCATTAACGGTGTATTACAAGAACCTGATGACACAGGTACTGAAGGCTTCTTAGTCTCAGGATCAAACATTGTATTCTCATCAGCTCCTGCAACCGGATCAACCTTCTGGTGTGTATTCCAAGGTCAGAATGTAGATATTGGTATACCTAGTGATGACACAGTTGGTATTACCCAACTAAGTGCTACTGGTACACCAAATACCTCTACATTCTTAAGAGGGGATAACACTTGGGTAATACCAACAGATACAGATACTACCACAACATTATCAGTTGCTGCTAACATATTAACATATACAGATGAAGATGGCTTGGCAACTAATATTGATTTAAGTTTATACCTTGATGATACCAATGCGGCTTATATTGCTTCTGGTTCATTAAACGGATCAACCGGTGTTGCTACATTTACACGAAGTGATGCTACATCATTTGATGTTAACATGAGTGCATTTTTAGATGACACAACAGTAACGGTTAATAATACTTTAACAAGTACAAGTACAACAGAGGCGTTAAGTGCAGCACAAGGTAAGGCATTAAACACTAGAGTTCTATTGAATGATGCTAAAGTATCTAATGTTGCACATCCTTTAGTTGAAACAGCAGTTCCTGTTGGAGCTTTGTTTACTGATACTAACACTACATATTCAGTTGGCGATGGTGGGTTAACTCAGGTTAATTTTACTACTGCTGATAATACTAAGTTAGATGGCATAGCTACAAGTGCTAACAACTATACACATCCAGCGACTCACCCAGCTTCAATGCTGACAGGTGCTTTACCTGCAATTGATGGTAGTGCTTTGACTGGTATTGATGCTGTTGTAGTAGGTACTACGCTACCTAGCCCAGTATCTCCTGAAGGTTCTTTATTTTATAAGTCTGATAATGATATTTTCTATATTAGTAATGGTACCCAGTGGAACTTAGTATCTAATGCAAATCCTGCTACAACAGGTGGCACAGTAACTATTGGTGCTTTATCTGAAGGTGGTACGTTCTCATATAATCTAGGTATTGATTTTACAGATGATGTAGATACTGATGCTCAATTAACATACACCTTAGTATTAGGAACTATGCCTACAGGCTGTGTGTTACCTAGTCTAGGCAATTCAGCATTGACAGGCACCGCTGGAAATGTATCAAGTAACACTAATTATACTTGGACTATTAAAGCTACTGATACTTCAGGTGGCACAGCTACTCAGAATTACCAACAAACAATTAACACAGTCGCTGCAACTACAACAGGTGGCACAGTAACAATCTCAGCAGTAAATGAAGGTTCATCCGCGTCTTACGATGTAGATACAAACTTTACATTTACTGCAGGTTCTACTTTCTCAGCTTACAGCTTGGCAAGTGGTACTTTACCTTCAGGTTTAAGTCTTAATACCTCAACAGGTGTTATTTCAGGAACTATGGGTCAAGTAGCAAGTACAACAGCATATTCATTCACTATTAGAGCTACAGATACAGACGGTGATACTGCTGACCAAGCGTATTCGTGGAGTATTGTTATCGTACCTAGGGGAACAACTTCAGGGTCTCCTGCATCAACCCCTGCAGATGTTAGGGCAGACAATTCATCTGCTAGTAATGGTATGTATTGGTACACAGACGGAACTAATACATATCAGGCTTACACAAAGTTTGATTGGCATGAGAGTAGTCATTGGATTTTAGTTTTAAAAGTACACGCTAGGGGTGATATGCCATCAGGCTCTTCGTATTGGACTAATAGTACAACAAATAACGATACAGACTCCAATATAACAGGTGGCTCATGGGCTAAATATAAATCATGGAACTACTACAGCTTTAACAGAGTCTTGTTAGATATGAACGGAACCGTGCCTTGTATTATGGTGTACACTACAAGTAGAACCATGTACAACGCCATGCAAAACAATTCTAGTGCTGCCTTTGGTGGGCTAGGGTGCAATTCAACAAACCCAACATATACAGGTATACAATATATAGATAGTGGCTTTATATACTCAGGTTCAAGTTTCTCTCTACAGACAGGCCATGAGAGACACATTCAGAAATATGGTATAAACTGTTTTGCTAATACCTCTACCAACAGCACCACCGATAACGCATCGCTAAGTTCAGTGGGTCGGGCAGGAGCAAGGGTTGGCGCAGCGATGGACGAAGGGGGTTATACATTTGGGGCGAGTAACGCCTCTAACGGCGGCTCTGACTCAGGTTTTGGTTTCGGTGGTTGCGCAGGAAACGCCCCACGGACATGGTCTTGTGGGTATGGAGAGTGGAACACGTCTGCTGTTGTCAACACACTACCGGGAAGACTTTGGGTTAGATAAAAAAAGGAAATATTATGGTGGATATTATAAAAGTAAGAGTTGTTTTAGAAAAAAACTACAAAGACAAAGCGTGGGAGATACCTGATGCTGCTATTAGTTATTCTGAGGTTATTTGGATTGACAAAGATATTGCGCCAACAGACGCAGAAATTGAGACGCAATACCAAGATATCGTAGATAATAGTTATAAAACGGAACATTCTCGTAATAGAAAGCCCGTTTATCCAAGCACCGATTCTTTGGTGGTTGCTCTTTGGGAGAAGTTGGTTGAATTAGACGGATTATCTTCAACGGCTATAGATGAAATTCAAGAAGAAAGGGTTAGTATTAAAGAGAAATTTCCTAAGCTTATAGCAAAGTTAGACACCCCACTACAGGGTGCTGTGGCTGTCGAAGAAGATACTTTTACTTAGCTTATGAACATAGTTATTGTTGGTGGTGGAACAGCGGGTTGGCTAATGGCTTTGTCTATTATAAAGACCCAAGGTTCAACTCATAATGTGACTCTGATAGAGTCTAAGAAGATAGGCATTGTTGGTGCGGGTGAGGGGGCAACACAGATGTTGCATGACTTTGTATCGGGCACATGGTTTGACATAGGTATCGACATAAAGGAGTTTATAGAATATTGCAACGTAACACCAAAGATGGGCATAAAACACGTTAATTGGACGGGTGACGGGTCTTCTTACTTTGCTCCACTAGATGGCTCATCAACTTCGGGATTATCCCCTGATACAGAGTTCTGTGAGAACCTAATAGTAAATGGTGACAAATTCCATCTAGCATCTGAAATAGGTAGGAAATACGAAGCAAAAGAGCCTATTAACGTGAGCTACCACTTTGATGCTTTTAAAGTTGGGGAATTTTTCGCAAAACATGCTATAAAAGCAGGTGTTAAAGTAATAGATGCTGAGATTTATGGGGTTAAAACTGATAACGGTGAAATTATAAGTTTATTAGATACTGACAACAACACCCATGAAGGTGATTTTTTTATAGACTGTAGTGGGTTTAAAAGGGTATTGTGTGGGGCTATGGATATTCAGTGGGAGTCTTACGAGAAAAACTTACCTGTTGATAGCGCAATAGCATTTCAGATGCCACTTACAGACGACTATGAGCCTGTTACAACTGCCACCGCAATGGATTCAGGGTGGTGTTGGAAAATACCAACTACAGAAAGATTTGGGTGTGGTTATGTTTACTCCTCTAAGTTTATAACAGATGCTAAAGCTGAAGAGGAATTGAGAGCAAAGTTTGGTGACGTAGAAATTCTTAGAAAATTCAAGTTCACTTCAGGGCGTTCAGAAGTTTTATGGAAAAATAACTGCCTAGCTTTAGGATTGTCAGCCGCATTTGCAGAGCCTTTAGAAGCTACATCTATACATACAACTATCATCCAAGCAATGTCTTTTGTTATGGAACACTTACAAGAAACCAAGAAAGAAACATGTAATCAATATAGAATCAATCACTATAACAAAGAAATGATAAAGTTGTACGATGACATTAGAGATTTTCTTGTAGTACATTACACAGGTGGTAGAGATGACACAGAGTTTTGGAGGCATGTGAATAGCGGAGATACTTGGACAAAAACAGTTAAATATATGTTGTCTATTAGCAAAACATCTGTTCCATCAGCCCTAACTTTAGAGCATTATTTTGGGTGTTCAGGTGTCATGTTGTGGAATTGGATTTTGGCAGGACTAGGTCACATTGATAAAAACAAAGCGAGCAACTCATTAAAAAGATTTAAAGGGTAAGAAAAACATAAGAGGGTGAAATACCCTATTCAAATTCAAATCATTATAAATAACTGTATAAAGAAAGGAGACAACAATAGATGAGTAAGTCAAGACTATTTTCCCAACTACTTGGATCTGACGGTAAGGTCAAAGAAGGTAATGTAAAAGAATTAGTTGCCCATGCAGGTGACGTAGAAACCAAATCGTTTGGTTCTTCATCTCTTGTACCGGTCCTTACAGTTAATCGCCAAGGTAAGATCACAGCGATATCAACTACAGCAGTTGCTGGAGTTGACAATATAAACTTTAATGGGACCTCGGGAGACCTAACTGTTAATACTTCAGATGGTACCACACATACGGCAAATATCGGAGCCTTTATTGACTCTAAAATATCAGCATTAGTCGGAAATGCTCCTGCCTCAATGGATACACTAGCAGAAATTGCTGACTCCCTTGGCGACGATCCAGATTACGCCACAAATTTAAACATACAAGCAATGAATACGGCAGCGTCTATCATTGACTTGCAAGACAAATACATAACAGAACACGTATAAAAAGGAGAACATTATATGCCTACAATTCAAGAATCCTTAGATGCCTTAGTTACCCAAACAACGGGATTAACTAATACGGTATCGGGTAGAATTACCGATATGGATGGTAAGATTACCCAAGCTAACTCAGCACAGGTAGCGGCTGAAACAGCTAAGACTAATGCAGAGATTGCTGAAACATCGGCACAAACAGCCCAGAGCTTAGCAGAGACTGCAAGAGATGTGGCATCTACTGCAAAGGTTGATGCTCAAACAGCTAAATCAGATGCATTAGCGGCTCAGTCAGCGGCAAGTGCAGCACAGACATCTGCTGAAGCGGCAAGAGATGCTTCAATTGCAGCGGATGTATCTGCTTCAACTAATAGAAGTGATTCTATTACGGCTAAGAATGCTTCTGTTGTTGCCCAAGGACTTGCAGAAACTGCAGAGGTGAATGCTTCAACAAGTGCTGCAGCTGCTAATTCACATAAGACTAAAGCTGGTCAATGGGCAGATAATGCTGAAGATGCTTCGGTTGAAACTGGTAAATATAGTGCTAAACATTGGAGTGCAAAAGCTGCAATTGAAAATACTGCAGCAGGCGTAAGTGAAAATAATGCATTGGCAAGTAAGAATGCTGCTAGTGCCTCTGAAGGTGTTGCAACCACTAAGGCATCTGAATCAAGTGCTTCGGCAAGTGCTTCGGCATCTTCTGCAAGTACTGCAACCACTAAAGCTAGTGAAGCATCTGCTTCAGCCAATACTGCTGCAACCCAAGCAGGTATATCAACTACTAAAGCTAGTGAAGCATCAAGTTCTGCTAGTGCTGCAGCTTCAAGTGCTTCAAGTGCTTCAAGTGCTGCAACGACCGCGGTTAATGCTGTTATTGATACCGCCCCTGCTAACCTAAATACATTGAATGAATTGGCTGCTGCTCTTGGAGATGATGCTAATTATGCATCTACAACAACTACAGCTTTGGGTAATAGATATACTAAGGCTGAGACTGATGCTATATTTACAGATTATTCTCCAAAAGTTGTTATGGCGGGGTATAACAACTCGAGTAATCAAAGTTCGAATGTCTGGACAGATATTACATTGAATTGGTTCGAAACCCCTCCTGATACCAATTACATAACAGTATCAGGAAATACGGTTACATTTGATGTTCCTGGAGTATATTCGATAGATTACTTCGCTATGTCACACGACAACGATAGATACTATGCCCATCATAGAATTAATGGTGCGGTATATCACCATACTCACACTTACGGAACACAATGGATGGATCATAACTTCAGCCTTGCTCATAAATTTACGGCAGGGGAGTTTGTTGGTTTTAGCGTTTACAAGAGTGGTAGTACCAATAGTTACACTTGGCACCATGGCGGCACATATTCAATGATCACAATTACATATTTAGGAGCAGGATAATGATAAAACTAATAACAGCGCCAGGTCCAGACGGAGGTCCATTCGACGCAGATGGTGTCGCAGCCCAGAACTTGGGTGTTGAGGCGACCAGTTCTGAATTGGAGGCTGAAAAGCAAAGACTCATTTTAGAATGGCAACTTGATCAATACACAAGGGATAGACAATACCCTTCATTAGAAGAGCAAGCTGATATGGCTTACTGGGATAGAAAGAACGGTACTACAACACTTGATGATGCTTTAGACGCAGTTAAGGATGCTTATCCTAAGCCTATATAATGAGTAGAATAAGACAATTAGCAGAATTTGACTTTTACAATAAGTCAGAAACCGACGGTAAGGTAGTAGAACTATCTCCGCCAACAGATTTAAGTGATTACTATACGAAATCACAAACGGACTCTAACATTGTAACGTTAAGTCCTCCAACTGATTTATCAACGTATTACAATATGGGTCAGGTCGACTCAATTATAAATACACTTAAAGGTACCGCTTCAGTTGACTTCGATACACTCGGAGAGCTTGAAGATGGTATTGACGCAAATGAATTATCGGTGGTGTCTAACGCTGCAGCAATTGTTGCTGCTCAAAATGCTATTATAACAAATCATCCATAGGAGAAAATATAAATGCCAACAAGTTTAACTGATGCAGTAAATACGCTAGTATCAAACACAACAACACTGCAAACGACAGTTACTGGACGTATCACAGATATGGATGGTAAGATTGCCTCGGCAGATACAGCGAAACAAGCTGCAGAGACTGCAAAGGCCGGAGCAGAGATTGCTAAAGGTTTAGCAGATACCGCTAAGACCGATGCTGAAACTGCACAGACGCTAGCTGAGAACGCTAAGACTGCTGCTGAAACCGCTCAAGGTATTGCTGCAACTGCTAAGACAGATGCTTTAATAGCACAAACCGCTTCTGAAACTTCAAAGAATAATGCTGTAGCTGCACAAACTGCTGCTGAAAGTGCTGAAGGTTTATCTCAACAATGGGCAACTAAGACTACAGGTGCTGTTGATGGTGGAGAATATTCTGCTAAGTATCAAGCTCAACAAGCTGCTATAGATGCAAACACTGCAACTGTTAAAGCTGCCGCGGCTACTATCAGTGCTACCAATGCAGAGACATATAAGAATGCTGCTTTGGTTGCTGAAACACATTCAGAAACTGCAGAGACCAATGCTGAATTAGCAGAGACTCATGCAGAAACTGCTCAAGCTCATTCAGAAACTGCACAAGGTGCTGCTGAAGCTGCTCAATTAAGTGCTACCGCTTCTGCTACTAGTGCTACTGCTTCTGCTACTAGTGCTGGTTCAAGTGCTACAGATGCCCAATCAAGTGAAGATGATGCAGAAACTTCTGCTACTGCTTCTGCCAGTTCTGCTTCTGCATCATCAAGTTCTGCCGCGGCAGCAAGTGGTTCTGCTTCAACAGCATCAACAAAGGCAACTTTAGCTACTACAAAGGCAACAAGTGCCACTGCTTCTGCTGTAACCGCAACTAATAAAGCTGCTGATGCATTGGCAAGTGCTTCTGCTTCTGCTGGTTCTGCAAGTACAGCAAGTGGTCATAAGGATACTGCAGTAACTAATGCTGGGATTGCAACTACTAAAGCTTCTGAAGCTGCTTCTTCTGCATCAAGTGCTTCTGCTTCTGCTTCAACAGCAACTACAAAGGCATCTGATGCTTCTGGTTCTGCTTCGGCAGCTGCATCAAGTGCAAGTACTGCTGCTACTACATTGGCTGATAGATACACTAAGGCTGAGACTGATGCTAAGGTTGTTGAGTTAAGTCCTCCTGCTACTAAGAGTCATGTAGATTCTTTAGGTATTAATGCTGCTACGTTAACCGGTTCTTTACCTGCTATTAGTGGTGCTGCTCTAACAGATATCGATGCTGCTACAGTATCAGCTACAGACCCGGATAATCCTGCTCAAGGCGATATGTGGTTTGATACTACTAGTGGTGCTATGAAGGTATGGTCAGGTTCTGGTTGGGACACAATGAGTAATAAATTCTCGGCTACTGGTGGTACTGTATCAACATACGCATCAGGCGGTACTAATTACAAAGTTCATACGTTTACATCTTCAGGTACGTTTACTGCTGAAGCTTCAGGTTCTGTTGATGTTCTTATTGTTGGCGGCGGCGGTGGTGGTGCAGGTGTTACTGGTCAAATGGGCGGTGGTGGCGGCGGTGGTGCAGTTCTACACAGAACTTCTCTTACGGTCACTCCTCAGAGCTATAGTGTCACCATTGGAAACGGTGGCAGTGCTAATAGTGCTGGTGGCTCAACCTCTATTTTTGGCGTAACTGCAACAGGTGGAGGTTTAGGTTCAGGTGGTATCGGCGTTGGTGGTAATGGCGCAAACGGTGGTGGCGGTAACAGAGGTTATGGTGGTGGTATCGGTACTGCACCGTCTGCTTCTGGGTATTTAGTTTATGCCGGATTTAATGGTGGCAGTAGTGTGAGTGGCGGTTGTTATGGTTCAGGTGGCGGTGGTGGCGCAAACGGTGCGGGTGACAGCGGTACGACAGGTGGAGGTGGCACAGGTGGCCCAGGAAAGCAAATAATGAAAATGGGTCCTAATGGTGCTACCTATTATTGGGGCGGTGGTGGTGGCGGTGGTAACTACGTACATTGTACAGGTGGTATGGGTGGTATCGGCGGCGGCGGCGGCGGTGGCTCTGATTCAGGTGGCATGTCATATGGAGGTGCTTGGGCTCTCAACTCAGGTGGTTCAGGTAGTACGTCAGGTGGAGGCAACGGTGGTGCTAACACAGGCTCAGGAGGTGGTGCTGCAGGACACAACAGTACCGTTGCTGGTAGTGGTGGTTCAGGAATAGTAATAGTGAGGTATGCAGTATGAGTCATTTTGCAAAGGTAGAGAGTAACAACATTGTTACAGAAGTAATTGTTGCTGAACAAGACTTTATTAATTCAGGTGCTGTAGGTGATTCATTTCTATGGATTCAAACATCTTACAACGGAAACTTTAGGGGCAAGTATGCTTCTATCGGTGACACTTGGGATAAGGTAAATGAAGTATTTATTTCACCTCAACCATTCCCTTCGTGGACACTAGATGCTGACTTTACTTGGAACGCACCTATAGCTTACCCAACAGATGACTTAATGTACTCTTGGGATGAAGACACTACCTCTTGGGTAGAAACAGTAGAAGAATAAAACCATATGCTAACCCTATTAACAAGTATACTACCAATTGCCTTAGGATTCTTTGCTAAGTTAACAGCATTGAATATGCAGGCAAAGCAAGAGTCACAGAAGCTTCAAATGGAAGTACTACTCGCAAGAGAAACTTCTATATCTGATGCCTTCAACTATTAATACATAAAAAATAATACCACTTGACATTTTAGGTGCCCGGTGGTATAATAACATCTTGCCTTAGGGTAAATTTTTTAAACACAATCAAAGGAAAGAAAATGACAGAAGAAACTAAGCAAACAATCAATATTGACGGTACAGACCATATTTTTGAGGACTTATCTGAGGTAGCAAAGGACGCAGTTCAACAACTAGCGTCTCTACAGCAAAAACAGAACCAATTACAGGCAGACTACAATCAGCTTGAGATGGCTCGAAAAGGCTACCTAGCAGCTCTAAATATAGAATTGGAAGAAGAGTCTAAAGCTGCCTAAGGAGTAACCTATGTTAACTAATGTTCTGCAACTACGAAGTGGTACCTCTACTGAACATGCGGCCTTTACAGGCTCTGCAGGAGAGATTACTTACGATTCAGATAAGAATACGGTAGTCATTCATGACGGGGCCACCTTAGGGGGCTTCGCTTTAGCTCGTGCAGGACAACTTAGCTCAGTTACCCAAGTAGCAGACATTACCGCAAGAAACGCTCTAAGCGCAACGAGTGGTGATATGGCGATTGTTATTAGTAATAGCACTAACTATATTTATGACGGCACAAACTGGGTAGAACTACAGACCCCTGCTGATACAGTATCAAGTGTTAATACTCAGACGGGTTCTGTAGTATTAAATGCAGGACATGTAGGTGCCTTAGCAAGCACCCATGCAGCAAGCGGTGTAACTACTACAGGTATTAGTCATTGGAACTCTGCGTGGGGCTGGGGAGATCATGGTAGTGCAGGGTATGCTGCCTCGGGGCATAGTCATAGTATGGCTGCACTTCCTATTATTTCTTCTCCTTCTTCTAATGACTATATTTCTATATATGACGTTTCAGGGGGCGTGAACGGTAGAGCTACTATTAGTACTGCAGTACTGCAAGGCCCTCAAGGTGCTGCAGGCCCTCAAGGTGCTACAGGCCCTCAAGGCCCTCAAGGCCCTCAAGGACCAGCAGGACCTCAAGGCCCTCAAGGACCTGTAGGGGCCTCCTTCTCTGTATCCGGGGATACTTTAAATATAACAACATAGTAGGTATATAGATATGTCGCAAAGCATTAATTTAGCCGATATTAAGAATGTAACTTTCAACGGTACCGCTATTAAAATTATAAATCTTGACGGAGTGGAGATTTGGTCTGGGAGTATTGAAGGAGACAGCCTCTCCCTTGAGTCTCAGATATACCCCTCTGTACCCGGGGGCTACCGATTTGGCTCTTCAGTAGCAGTTTCGGACAATAGAATAGTAGTAGGTACGTATGATGGACAACAATCGGGCGTAGTAGGATCTATATACATATATGATATTAATGGTACCCAGTTGCACCACATAACTTCCCCAGGGGGTATAAACGGTGACCAGTTTGGTACTCAGGTAGCGGTTTCAGATACTTCCATTCTTATTAGTGCTCCGAGGGATAACAATATAGGAGCAGCTTACCTATATAGTATTGATGGGGTGTATCAAGCTAAACTCGTGCCTCCTGATGGTAGCGCGTATGATAATTTTGGCAGCTTTACTATTGCTATCTCTAATACTGTTATTGCCATAGGTGCCCCAGACCACGATACTCCCTACCAGAGTTCCGGAGCCCTATACCTATACAGTACGAGCGGGAGTTTTCTTACAAAAATAACCGCTCATGATACCCAGGTTTTTGACAGGTTTGGAAACAACGTAGCAGCCTCTGACACTAGAATAGTAGTAAGTGCACTAGGAGACGATGATTTAGGAGATACCGCAGGGGCAGCCTACTTATACAACATCAACGGCAGCTTTATAAAAAAAATAACTGCCTACGATGGTCAAGCGAATGACGTTTTTGGTGCTCCTGTCGCTATTTCTGACACGGTTATAGCGATAGGAGCCCCCAGCAGGGAGCACCCTACCCAACGAGGAGCTGTATATATATATGATGTTGATGGCACTCTTATAACTAAAGTAATTGCGTACGATATCGAAGATTATGATAACTTTGGTAGCTCCATATCCGTATCGGACAGTCTTATAGCGATAGGATCTCGTTCTGATGATGATAATGGTGTCCTTAGTTCCGGCTCTGTATACCTATATGATACGAGTGGAGTATTTCTTGCGAAAATAACGGCAACTAACAGTGCCCAAGGTGACTGGTTTGGGCACCCCGTTGGTGTGTCAGATAGAGCACTAGTAGCAGGTTCTTACAAGCATAATGGGCAAACAGGTACTATATACATATACAAATAAATATACAGAAGGAGAATTAAATGGCAGAATTAAAAGTAGATACCACCATTGATGGTAACAAGGCTTGGCAAAAAGGTAACGATGGGTCGGGCTCGACACTAGATGCAGATTTACTAGACGGTAAAAACTCTAGTGAGTTTGCTACTTCAGGACACGGACACGATGGAACGTACGCTAGAATAGACGGCAATACAGGGCATAATGGTAATATATACATTAGTGGGAGCAATATCTATATTAGGGCAGCAGGATCTTGGAAACAAGTATACCCTGCGGTTTATAGCTAGTGGCGGAGTCATATGATAGAATAGCTAGAGTAGCGGAAAGCCTCTTCAATATAGCTAAAGAGTTAGAGCCTATAGACTTGGAGCTCTCTTCTGAGTACTTAATACAAGCGCAAGACTTTATGTCTATTATCCCCGAAGATAAAGCGTACTTCCCTGAAGAAGAGAAGAACCAATTTAAACAACTACTAATGACATAATGGACGACTACACCCCGGTAAAAAGATATTACACATTCGAGATAACCACAACTCAGCAGTGCAACTTAGGGTGCTCATACTGCTTTGAAGGCTGTGGAGATAACCCCGACGAAAATTATAAGCTCAATGAGACACTACTAACCCCAGAACAGATAAAGCTGACTAAAGAGAAGATACACCACAAGTTAAAAAACTTAGGGGAGTATGGAGGTGTTAAGATTGACTTCTGGGGAGGAGAGCCTACCCTAAATAAGCCTTTAATAAAAGAGTTCTTAGAGGAGTTTAAAGGGCACCCTGTAAAGTATCACATGTATACTAATGGGTATGACCTTAGAGAGTTAAGAGATATGTTAGATGAAAGGGTTCAGATACAAGTGTCCTATGATGGATTAATGCCAGACCCTCTCAGATTGACGATAACTGGCAAGGACAGTACTCAAAGAGTTAGAGATAACATACTTAAGCTACTAGAGATACCTAATATTAATTTGCACCTAAAAGCTACTTTAGTTCCTGAGTACTTTGTACACCTCGAAGATATATGGGACGACTACGAGGACCTGTACTATAAGTTTAAAGAGAAAGGGTTACAGCTGGCTTATTCCCCTACTATAGACTACTATGATGATAGTGACCAACACGCTTATATGGAAATGTATAAGAGCAAGATTGTTGCCCTAACTAAGAAGGAGCTCGCCTTCTCTGAAAAGAATGGCCATACTTTATTTAGCTGGTATGGGGGTGTTAAAGGATCTCAGTGTGCTGCAGGGCAGAGCATTACAGCTATAACTGTAGAAGGGGATGTGCTGGCATGTCATGGTGTTATCTATCAAGAAAACAGGGAAGAGCTGCACTTAGCAAACATTGAGGACTCTAATGAGGAGTTCTTTAGTAAGTTGGAAGTATTTAAAGGCAATTTAATAAATCACGACTATACAACTCCAGACCCTTGTATAACTTGTCCAGCCACAACCTGTGTTAAGTGCCCTGCTCTTAAATCACAAATAAGTAAGAAGATGTCTTTAGAAGATAGATGGTACGATGATACCAACCAACCACAAATGTGTTCATACTTCCAGTATTTTGGAAAAGTAGATAGAGCCTTTCAGGAACTATTGATAGAAAGGAGTAATAATGGCGTATACTAAGACTTTAACCTCAGGGCAGAGCTTCACGTACACTAATGCGCAAGGTTCAACTGTTACATACAATTATTCAGGGGCTACAGAAGGGGAAAGTACGGGTATTTGTAGTGCACATACTGAAGGCGTACCTGTAGGGCTAGCATCTTGTGCAGGGCATAGAAGTACCTGCACAGGAAATAAGACAGGGTTTTCAGATGGAAGCCTTGCAGCTGGGTGGTCTATTAGAGACTATCACGTAAATCAGTTAAGAACTGCTATATCTGAGGAACTCACTAGTAGGAATACTCATAAGGACTTTTCGTATACTACTAGTGTGCCGGGCTCTAATGTAAGCGCCGGATCTGCTATAGACAACGCCCACTTCTCTAATGTGAACTCTGCCTTAAACAGGATGGGAGGCAACACTGGGATACCCGGGGACGGGACGGCTGTTGCTGCTTCAGTAGTAACTTCTCTGAGGAACAGAATCAGAGCACTAGAAGGGGACTGTATTTGTAACTCAGATTGTGCCTGTAACTCTGTATGTACCTGTAACACAGACTGTAGATGTAATTATAGTGATATTACCCTCAAAAGAGATATAGAACCTTTAAATTTAGGACTAGATTACCTTAATAATATTGATACATATAAGTTCCAATACCTGTGGGACAAAGAGGCTAAGCACTACGGTGTTATGGCCCAAGAATTAAATGATGACGTCTTAGTATCAGAGGACAAAAATGGTAAATTAATGGTTAGCTATATAGAGCTTGTACCAATTTTAATAAACGCAGTAAAAGAATTATCGGAGAAACTAAACAATGGCAAGTAGAGTATATGAAGTAGCTAGTATAGAAGATATTGGCACAGAGTGGCAGTTGACGGGTGTTGTAGTAAGCGACACTCAATTTTTAGATACTGCAGGAGGTTTTTATATGAGACTATCTGCAGTAACGGCAGATATCTTGCAACAAATGTTAGAGGACGGACATACCGTGGTAATACCTAAGTCTACGGACTTAAGTGGCCCAGAGTTGCAACCTGGAGACCTGCAAATTACAGAAAGCACCGAGGGAATAGAGAGGGTGCGCAATAGTGCTATATCTTCCGCACGCACAAGAATGTATCAAAGGTTTACTACTCTTAACGTAGTCGTTTTATTCAACTATATGGAGGGTAATAACGTGTTGCAAGATGCTGGGTATAATATCACCGATGCTAATAGGGAGGAGAACTACTTGGCTATTCTTAATACAGGTAACACTGCATTAATCCAACAACTGGAAGAGTATTTAGAGGCTAAGGACCAACTATCCGCTAAAAGATTCCTATGGGAGCAGTATAAAATTTTTAAAACAGCGGTACTTGCCTCAGAGACTGAAGAGGAAGTCGAGACTTTAAGAACCCAATTCTTTAGTATAGGTAGTTAAAATGGCAAAGGTTTTATGTATTCATGAGGTAACCCCCGAGATCCTAGCGATCCCTAAAGAGACGCTCGCAGAGTACCTTATAACGTTTGACGATGGTCTATATAGTCAGTACGTACATTGGGAGCATTTTAATAGTATACCCACTACAAAAGTATACTTTATTTCTCCAGGGATTTTACATACAGAGAACGGTACCCCTCAAGCCGAGAGCTCCTCTAGTACGGAAGCACACCTACAGTTTTTCGAGGCAGGCAGGGGCAATGCTTTCATGAACATTAAGCAGATAAAGCATCTGAAGTCCCTTCCTAATACTATTATTGGGGGTCATTCCTTTTCTCATTTTAAAGAAAAAATACTAGAAGAAGAAGCGTATCCTCTCCATAGTGCTCTAAGTTACAAGTTTAACTTTATGAAGGAAGATACTGCTAAAATGGTAGAGTGGTTTGATAAGGAGTTAAAGCAGAAGATTAACTACTTTTGCTTCCCTTACAACAATACGTACAACGAGTTGTACACTGCTGTAGTTAAAAAACTGTACAAGATACCCAACACATTCGGTAGTGAGAGGATTGACGTAGAAGACCTACTATGATATACAAGGTGCCAGAAGAATATGATATAGTAATTTCATACTCCTGGTACAAGGTAACACATGGTAAGATATCTGGGCATTCTTTCGAGGTCTTAGACTACTATTTATTTCTTAGCAAGTTCTATAAGGTAGCCATATTCCTAGGGGATGGTACTTCAAAAGAAGAACTACTAAATCTAGCAAGGGACAAGTATAGCATCTTACCCGCTGAAGAAGATATACTAGTAGCAGAGGGCGTAAAAATATTACAAGCACCTCATCAAACGGTTATAATAACAGACGGGTCCGCCTCTATGCTCTTCAGTATGGGCGGATTTATATTTTGTAAAAACCTAATAATATTTAGATGCGGTAAGATTGATTCCTTTGACTCTTTAAAAAACAGAGACAACGTATACTTACTACAGGATAATAGGGTATACACGGATAAACCCTTACTCAATACTATTGATTACAAGAAGAAACTTTTGTTCAGTGCTTTAAAGCCCAAAACATCCCCAGGTACTTCTGCGTTCTTATATTTAACGCAGAATTGTAGAAGGTATGATATCGAAGAAGTAAAAAGCGCTTACGGGTTTGACAGCTACATCACTTGTACCGATAAACCTATTCCCAACCTTATAAATCAGATCAATGCTTACATTTACACCCCAGTGTTCTGCCCCGGGGCTAGTATTTCTAGTATTTCTAGAATGGATTGCTCCCCTAGATTAATAGCGGAGTGTGCTTACTATAATATACCAGTTCACTACTATAAGATTGATTATGAAGATGCCGGCTTAAATGCCCGTAAGTATGATATAGAAAACGATTTTGGGTCTTTAGAGTTGACCTCCTCTGATTATTTATTAACCCTTATAAAGGAGCTAGCATGAGCCTATCGCTGATGTCTGCAAAGAAAGTAGACGTAATATCTGACACCATATGTAAAAGGGCTCGTATAGACACGGGCCCTTTTTGTAACTACAAGTGCAATTTTTGCTACTACAAGTTACAGCTATCGGAGAGAAGACCTCTAGAGGAGATATTTTCTCAAATAGATTATGCAAAAGAGTACGGAATGACTTCCTTAGATTTCTCAGGGGGAGAGAGCTCTGTTGAACCCAACTGGTTCAACATATTAGAGTACGCAAATAAGAGGTTCGACTACTTATCTTGTGTGTCCCACGGGGGAAAGTTTGCAAATATAGACTTCCTTAAGAAATCACAAGATGCAGGTCTTAGAGAGATTCTATTTTCTGTACATGGGCAAACTGCCGAAATTCATGACAAGATAACAGAGCGTAAAGGCTCTTTTAAGAAAATCGTACAAGCAATAGAGAACGCGCATCAACTAGGTATAGTTGTTAGAATAAACTGTACTGTATCTTTTGAGAACTACAAGTGCATTGATACAAAAGTTTTAGAGTCTCTTAGACCCTTACAGTTAAACTTTATTGTTGTTAATTACTGGGGAGATAATAGGCACGAAAAGACCACTATAGACTATGGAGATATGTCCAAGTATCTTCACAACTATTTAGATGAGATAGCGTCAATTAGGTACGTAAATGTTAGGTACATACCTATGTGCTATATGAAAGGGTACGAAAAGTATGTGATAGGGTACATGCAATTACCTTTTGATTTGTATGATTGGAATATTGCCTACTACGCCCAAGATGATAGAGGTATTGTACTTACTAAGGATAACCTTAAAGACTTGTATAGTACAGCAGAGCTGCAAAGAGCCTCCTCTTACCAGAAGCCTTTGACATGCATAACTTGTAAACACTTTTATATATGTGATGGAGTGGAGAAGGGGCAAGAAATGCCTGTGTTCCCAGAAGAGGGAGAGAAGATTGGAGACCCTATACATTACTGTAGAAGTAATATGATAGGGAGTCCTGTATTAGACTAGTTTGAAAATTTGTTTGAAAGCTTCCGCTCTGTGCATACCAACTTGCTTACCTCGGTACATAGCTAAACTTTCCATACTTTCAATGGATCTAGCGTCAGGGTAATCGTACGTCTCAGTTGTGTAGTACCCCATCACCTGCTGTTTCTTATATATCTCCATACTCACATCTACATACGTATTAGGTACAAATGACCCTCCTAGCTGGCCAAACGCCCAGTCGGTAGAAGACGGTAGCTCACACATATACAATTCTTTAATCGAAGAGCCTGGTTTAGGTCTGGTCGCTACCATAACACATTCAGCAACTAACCTATGGTCTTTGTGTATATCAGATATACTATGGGTGTATACAACCTCAGGTTCTAAATCATTAACAACTTCTTCAATCTGTTTGAGAGTGTCACAATACTCTAACTTGCAATCACTGCCTAAGAATATGATTGGAGCCGCCCCTAGCGCCATACAACTCTTTTCAAATCCAGCCATTCGCCCTGTAGATACTTCTTCTGACCCAGGGCGATCACCTTTACACATAGAAACCACTGTAACACTGTGACCTGCATTAGCTAGTTTGTGTATTGTTCCTGCTGGGCCATACGCCTCATCATCTGGGTGGGCAAAAATAAATAGTATCTTCATAACATATCCTTAATTATATCCATTAAATTATACTGGGGCTCATACCCTAGCTTTCTTAGTTTACTTATATCGGGGACTCTGTTCATTATATCTCCGTGTTGGTCTGAGAAGTCCTGTTCGTACTTTCTAAACTCCACTCTACACTTCACTTTAGCAGTTTGAATTACACTAATAGCTAAATCTACTATAGTAGTAGGGGAGTCATTTCCTACATTATACGTACCTTCTTCACCCTCTAAAAGTCTTAGGGCCACTACGGCATCTTTAACGTGGCAAAACGATCTTACTTGCTTACCATCCCCGTATACTACTATACTCTTATCTGTGTTTACTGCTGAAATAAACCTAGGAAGTACCATTCCGTACTCTCCAGACTGCCCCGGGCCTACCACATTAAAGAATCTAATAATGACAGAAGGGAACGTAGAGGCCTTGATCATGAACTCTGTCATAAGTTTAGCACATGCATACCCCCATCTAAGTTTATCAGGAGATCCAATACTTAAGTGGTCACTCTCTTTAAACGTAGGGCCTTCGCCGTATACTTCTGAAGTGGAGGAAAAGATAACTTTCTTTTGGTGTTTCTCAAATAAGGGTATAAGCTTACTCATTATACTAATATTATTAAATAGAGTACTTGAAGGGTTTTTGTCAATATGTTCCACTCCTACAGAACCTGCTAGGTAGTACACTATATCAGCTTCTTCCATTTGAGCGTTTAAATCCATTGTGGATACATCCCCTTTAAGGAAAACTGCCCCGTAGTCTGGTACTTCTGAGGTACTCAGAGAGTCTACTATTGTAACGCTGTGTCCTTCTTCAATTAAATTCTTGGCTAAATGGGTTCCAATGAATCCCGCGCCTCCCAGTAGTAAATAATTCATATATCTCCTTTATTGTTGTTTCTGTTATTTGTAAGTTTCTTACTGCTACTAAAGCATCTACTACCTCATCTATATGAGTAATAAAGTATTCCTTGTCTTCTATAGGCTCGGTAGCGGTTCCATCGATACATCTCTTAATATAATAGTCAGAGTGCATACCCTCCCCATACACTGCAGGAAGCCTGTAGTTCACCCCTCTTATATTAGAATACTTAATATATAGCTCCATATATCTTTTTGCTGTATTATAACAAGCCTGTTCTTCTTCACCCCTTGTGTTTTCTGCTCCCATACTGCTTATATTTATAAAGAGAGCTTCGGGGTTTATTTTCATAGCAGATTTCGTCCATGCTACAATGTAGTCCAGTACCTGTAAAGGGTTTTGAGTAATGAACTCTGTGGTCGCCGGCGCAGCCAAATGATACACTCGTGTACAATCTTTCACCTCTGGGTAAGGGTATTGCACCTCTATAACTTCATGCTGCTTTTTCAAGTTGGCAACCAGATGAGATCCTATAAATCCACTAGCTCCAGTAACTACTACTCTGTCCATACTTCGCCATCATTACCTAGTCTAATAAATCTGGAGCCTTTAGTTTGTAGACCTTCTTTAACGCACCTTAGAAATTCTTTTCTAGTTTCTGGGGTGTACAAGTCTAAGTCTAAAGCCTTACATAAGTCTTGGTCATCTTCTACTAAGTGCCCTCTGCCACATACAGAGTAACAACCATTTCTTCCCGCATTAACAAATACAATAGAACCATAGTTCTCAGCCCAGCCCTTGACATTCAATTTCATTTGTTCGTAGGCTTTATACAACACAAAGCCAGCAACGCCGTATACAACAACTTTCTTACCTTGTGATGCCAGACCTGCAGCTACATTAACCATATTAGGTTCTTGTATTCCCATGTTTATAGAGGGGCAATCAAACCCCCACATATCACAATGAAGTAATATGATGTCTGGGTTACGCCTAATAAATTTGTTTAAAGTCTTTCTCATTTAGTACCTTATAATGCCATTCTTTAATATTGTCTTCCATAACAGGAATTCCATCCCCTTTAGTTGTCTTTAGTACGTATACTCTGGGTCGGACGGTCATTCCAAAATTACTTAAGTCGTGTTCAACATGCCAGTTGTACGCCTTAAACATCTGTATAACAGGGTCAACATCTATAATATCACTAGTGGACCCCAATACTTGTGAGTTATTATAATCAATAGTTAGTGCAATATTCTTTAGCTGCATTTGCCCTATAAACTGAATAGCTTCTAACGTATTACCCATCTGAAGAGTAGCATCTGTAATATTGACCCAAACTAGTTTATCAGTAGTCATCGCTATACCGCACCCAACACCTAGTGCATTGCCTATAGTCTCCTCCGAATAATCAACGAAGTCTATTTCATCGTGCTTAACCCCTGCAGATAGCCCTTCTATTTTCAACCCCCAATACTTCTCCCACAATAGATAGTAAGCCTGGGACCCAAAGGGCTTCCCAATAACTATAAAGTCCTCTTTAGTGACTAACTTTTTCTCAAATAGTTCCTCCAGATACGATAGCATAGATAAAGCCGAAGGGATGTGGCTTAAGTTATTGGCGTATGAATACTCAATTAGTTGTTTTACTATATTCTTCATGTTATAACCTTCTTTAGGTAATACTCTCCCCCACACTCGTCACTATCACATACCGTACCAAATTTGTAAAGCACTGATAACTTCGTTTTAGCGTGCTTATCCGTTAGTATATTAGTATAGGGGTCAGAGTCTGGTAACTTATTTAGAAAGTCCGTCATAGGTCTACCACATACAAATACATTGCCGCTCCCAAGTAACATAATACTCTTTTGACCTGCCTCGCACCTCATACCCACGGCATTTAGTCCTTTACCAAATAATTCATTAGTATCGTATAGTACCCCGTCCACCCGGTAGGTTTGCCTAGTAATATTGAACTCATCATAGAACTCTTTATATATGTCTTTTAACTCTGCGTTATTATCTACCCGCCAGTAGTTATAAATCATTTCAGAGTTGATTAGGTGCTCGTACTTGAGGTACTTTGATATCCAAACTTTAAACTTTTTAGTGTGCTCTTCACTAAGGTCTTCCAGCATAATATCAAAGTTATGTATTGATATATTGTTATCCATTATGTACTTCATGTTCTTCTCAAATACATCTTTAAGCTGAGGCTTGCCAATGTATTGTGAATAATGCGGAGATATATTTAACAAGTCTACCTTGGGTATCAAGTTGGCTATAGTCTTTTGATTACATATTAGATTAGTTTGAAGTTCGTTAAATATCTTCAACCCCTGCTTTATTCCTGTTTCAGTTATGTAGTCTATGATTTTATCTAGGAACGAGATTCTAGTCGGCTCGCCTCCATGGTAGTAGAATAAAACACTATTAATGTTTTCATGCTTAAAGAACTCGAATAGTTCATCAACAATAGTCTTTAGATCTTGAAAGGTCTCGGGGGCAGCGCCTTTATCATACCAATGACAATAGTCGCAATCTAAATTACATGACTCTGTTATGCGCCAGAATACCATATAGTCGGCATCTACTCCGGGGGACTCTAGTTGGTTGACTACTTCGAAAGTATGATAGGGCTTTATAGTTCCTTTCTGTGCTGTTGTTATCATTCTAGTTTCTCTTTATATATTTTTAGTAACCCGTCACAGTTGCAAGAGGTGTGTGGACATGTTTTAGGTATTACAGACTCTATATTTTTAAAGTAGTTCACGTTAGTAATTAGATCAGCGTGTTCCTCAAAACAAAACCTAGCAACTTTACCTTCCCAGGATATTTCATAATTGTTATTCCAACAAGTCCAACCTTTAAAGTCTGTTCTGTCCTGAGAGAAAACCTCATAGTCATTAAGCACTTCTTTGGTAGCCCCTTCTTCATCTTCATAAACTAAGTACCCAGGATATTTCTTAAATCTGCGAAACTCCTCAAAGAACCCTTCTGTGTAGCTTTCTAGGCTGTGCACATCTCCGTCTTCGTACAGAAAATGGGGGTGAATTTCCAAGTCTCCTATCTCTTCTAACTTATCTACGAATGTCTGTGTTTTTTTCCAAAAGAATTTTCTATGGTGAAGCATCACATTAACTTTAACTCTAAAACCTTTTTCCTGTATGGTTCTGATGTTGTCTAGTAGTAAACTGAACCCCTCCCCATACTTACTCTCATACTCTGGATGAAAGCTAAATAGAAAGTATGTATTAGGGTATACAGGGTGTCCCTCAAAGAAGTCCCTATCTTGTAGACCATTGGTAGTTATATATAACCTACTATCCTTATGCTTAGAAATAACGGTACTTACCTTTTCTAGCAACTCTAGATACTTAGGGTGGTCGGTGGGCTCTCCTCCTAATAGTCCTAGGAATATAGGTAGGGAGGCTCTGCTTAGTGCGTGTATTACTAATTGTTGAGACGCCCATCCCGCAAGTTTACCCCAGTCTTTCCCATACTGTTTCCAAGCGTAGCAATAGCTACACTTAAGACTACATTGGGTACTTACATCCCAATGTATATACAGCCTTTGTATTTTATGGGCCTCATCATATTGCTTTTTCATGGGTTAGGTCTCTCTTTATGGAACTGCAGTAGGGTGTAGCAGTCACAGGTATCTACTGGGCAGGTTATACGCTCCCTTAGGTTAGTCATAGTTAGATTTATTAAATCATTATTACAAGAGCGTCTAATAGACCCGTCCTTGTAGATATCATAAGACAAAGACATACAGTTATACCCCTTAAATCTATTCAGCTTTTTCTCTATAACCTCGTCCTCGTACAAGTAACTTTTAGACCCGTCTTTGAATACAAACTCAATTTTCTCTTCCTCAAAATACTCCTTAAACTGCTTAAAGAATTCAGAAGAGTAATTAGAGGACCAATCTAGTGTGCTATGTAGAAAGTTGATCATTATAAAGATGTCATGCTCTTCTAGGAAGTCTATTAGCTTCTTCGTTTCCCCCCAGTACTTAGGGTTTGTAGGCAGATTTACACTTACAGATAAAGTTATACCCTTTAGCTTACTTAATTTAAGTAACTTCTCATTAAAGTGGGGGGTATGATGCTCATAATGGTAAGAGGCAGTTAGCTCAACTTTATCATACTCCTCGCTGTCTAGCTTAGCATAAAATTCGTAGGACCTCGACAAGTTTGTTATAAACTCAATCTGTTTACAGCTACTTATATTATTAAGCATCTTAAGTATCTTAAGTATGTCTTTATGTATGGAAGGCTCCCCTCCTAGCAGCTCAATTACAAAGGGGCTCTCTACGAAACGTAGCTTCCTTATGACTAGTTCATAGCTGCTATAGGCTGTGGTTTTGTCAAGTGTGTCGTCCAATACCCTGGCCACGGAACAATAGGAACAACTATAATTACACCAACTGGTTAAGAACCAAGAAAAGTATAAGGTACTAAAGTCTCTACTACCACTAGATACTACATCTAAGAACCGTGTGTCCTTATTTAAGGAAGGAAAACTTAAATTATCTTTCCCATCAGTAGTCTGAACCCACGTTATGTCTTTTATTAGTTTCATACTACTCTGGTCTAAAGATTGGAACAGTGCCCAATCGTTCTCCAAATTATTACCTTTAGGAAATTCTTTTACTAAAGACTTTTTAAACATTATTTGCCCTAGTTGGAAGTCTTCCTCCTCTACTGCAAACTCTCTTTTAGACCTATCTATACACTCATTAATGTCTTCATGCCTATAGTTTAGGAAGTTAATATTATAACTAAAGTCTATTTTGTGGAAGAACTTAGGGGTTATATAGTCGTCGTCCTCTAAGAAGTATACGTGCTCTTGAGTAGCTTTGTCTAAGAGGAACTTATACGTATCCGACAAGTCCTCATGCTTCTCGTAGTAGTAAGTCGCCCCCTCTATTTCCTCTATGTCTTTCGAGTCGTTATTCACTAGTATCTCTACAGGGTACTCCGGTAAGTTGTCTAGAATACTTCGTATTGCTCTTGTGAATAGTTTGGGCCTATTATGTGTTAATATTAGTATACTTATCATTTAACTCTAGTACCTTATTTAATAATTCCATGTTATATTCCGTAGCCAGCGCTTTAGTGTCTTTAGGAAAGCAAGGGCCTCCAAAGCCGAAGCTTCCATCAGGCCCAGGTACCTCAAAGTGATGAGATCCCATCCAAGGGTGCTCCTTTAAGATACTCGTTAACTCTTCCCAGTCTCCATCAAAAGCGTGGTACAGCTCATTCATAAACGTAATCTTAGTAGCATAGAAAGTGTTCATAGCATACTTTGCAAATGCAGCAGTCTTAACATCCGTTAAAAATACTTTATCCGTTAGTACATTAGAATTAAGTTTGTACAGATCCAACACTTCTTTAGAACGGTCGCCTCCTAGAATTAACATAGGAGGGTTTACGAAATCGTTAAAGGAAGTGGCTCTAGATAAAAACTCTGGGTTATATACTATGCCCCTATTTTCTAGGAAGTGTGGTAGAATAGTTGACTTAACTACTACTAAACCCGTGTAACCAGAGGCTTCCACCTCATCTAAAGTATTATCTAATATCTGATGTTCGATCTTACCTTTGTCATCGGTAAGGGTAGGAACAGCAATAAAAATAACTGAAGGTCTACCGTTGCATACATCGGTAGCAGACGTATTGTTATACGCCGGATCCGATATTAAATGTTTACAGTTTGGGAACCCGTACTCCACGGCCTTACCCACCATACCGTATCCGATAATTCCAATCGTGTCAAGTGGGTAGTTCTTTTTTCTTATTGTTTTACTCATTATAATCGCCTATTGGTGTAAGTCATTTACCTAAATTTTTATAAGGACTATTTTTTGAAATAACTATCGATTTCTAAAGTATTCTCGGCTCCGATTGCTTCAGCACTATAAGTTAGCAAGTCCATTAACTCGTAATTCTTGTAGATAGCTTCCGCTCCAAAGTCGTTCAAGGATTGAATAAACTTGTATTTACTATCCAAGGGTAGAGCATCAGCAATGTCAAAAGCAGAACCATACTGCTCAATAAGACCGACGGCACGTTTAGGCCCCACCCCTTTGACCCCAGGAACGTTGTCGCCAGCATCCCCAGTGAGGCACTTAAAACTAATATAATCATCAATTGTAACATCGTAATGCTCATTCCAATTCTCCTTTGTTATTTCTTTTCTAGTCACATATGAAAACCTACTTACCTTATCATTTATTAGTAAATCCCAGTCCTTATCAGAAGATATTAGCCATATCTTTTTATTAGATACTTGAGTAATATACGCGGCTATATCGTCTGCCTCCACTCCTTGATACCTAAATACTTTAAAGTGTTGCTCTAGTAACTTCACAGTCTCTTCGAAGTCTTCTAGAAATAGTGCAAACTCTGCTGCTTCTTGTTCTGTCTGCTTCTCATACTTTGCCTTACGATTACCCTTATAATCGGGTAGAATAGCTTTTCTGTATGAAGAAGAGCCTTTATCACACACTATAATTACTTCACTTGCTTTATACGAATGTGCTAAGGAGTGTACTGTGTTTAGGTAGTCCTCTGCATAGTGACGTTTTTTCTGGTGTTTATATCTAAATGCTAAATTTAAAGCGTCTAGAACCAGGATGGTATCGTCATCCCCCGCTATTATTTCCTTGAAACTCTTTGCCATACCCAATCCTCTTTTGTTCTGTCTGTTAAATAATCTTCAAGTAGAGCGAGGTAGTACCCCTCTGAATAGTAAAAGTGACGGTAGTCGTTTACAGGCTCTTCTAGGAAGGCACAAAACCACTTGCTTCTATCAAATTTAAATATTAGTAAAGGGTTTTCTACTTCATTCTCTTCTTGCTCTCTTAATGTTTGGTTCCACCACTCCTGTATTTGAGGGGTTTTACCCGTCAACATCTTACTGGTTAGGTGGTCATCTTTGTAATGCTTTATCTCAACTGAGTATTTCATCAATTCTTTAGGGATGTATATATCCCCTTTCAAGCCGTGTTTAGCATCCAAGGCACCCGAAAGAGGTATTCTCTCCCAGTTCCAGCCTGTGTATTTTCTAAGAACTACGCAGGCTGCTGCTTCGGCCCTAGTACCTTTAGCTTTACTCTTGTTCGCTACTGGCATCAATTTGCTCCTGTTCCACTTCTTCTGGAGTCTTCCAAGTACCGTTCTCTATACTGTTATGAGTATCTAAAATAGCCTCCATAGGGGCAGCTCCTATAGCTACAAACTTTCTCTGCCCTTCTACAAATAGATAGGAGATAGGGAACGCTGTTGGCTCCCATAGTACAGTTTCTGTAAGCTCTTTATGTTCATCTGCGTCTACCTTGAAGAATCTCCAATTAGGTAGAAGTTCAGACAATTCTTCCAAGTCTGGGATAAAATGCTCACATACAGGGCAATCTTTTTTATGCCATACTACGTGTACAAGAGGGAACCTCTTAACCATAGCTGCCGCTTTATTTGCTGTTGTCTTTTCCATTAGTCTAACCTCGATGTGTCTTTCTCTTTCACCACATTAACTTTAGCTAGTAATGGGTGTGTGTACCCGTGGGATACAAGGAAAGTGTTTAAATTTACTTCTTTTAATAAAGTCTCAATCAACTTCTCTCTACCCGCGTCATCTAGCACGTTGATAACTTCGTCTAAGAATAGCATATTGATTTTAGACTTAGATAGTGTAGCCATTAGTTTTCTAATTGCAAGTAGAGTAGCTGTATTAACTCGAGCAAGTTCACCAGAACTTAAAGCAAGAATTTGTATAGTATCCCCATTGTCTGAAATGATAACATTTAACTTATCATTAGTAACTTCAAAGGTAAGCTGGAAGCGCCCATCTGATAACTCGGATAAGTATACATTAGCTATTTCCTCTAAGTCTTTTACTAAGTTTTCTATTTTGTACGCTACTAGACCATTAGTACTAAATGACTTCTTTAGCACTTCTAAGTTAGCGGCCTCATTATTAATGTTCTTTAACTTAACCGTCTTTTTCTCTAGTGAAGCCTTAAACTCTTCTATCTGCTTTGATACGTACTCAAGTTCGGTATTATGTTTAGTAGCAGCTATATTAGCCTTTTCTATCGAAGAAATTAGAGCCTGTACCTCTTGTATAGAGTTCTGTACTTCCGTAATACTCGAGACAATATCCGCCTCATCTTCTAGCTTGGCAGGTATATCCTTGTCTATCAAAGTGGAGAGTCTTTCAAACTCTGCCACAACTGTCTTATGTTCCTCAAATCTCTGAGATTGAGTACGAATACCTTTTAGAGCCTCGGTTAGCTTACTCATTTGAGCCAGCTTGCTTTTAACAGATGAGCTCGCTTCAACTATTAATTCTTGTTTGAACTCGTCATCTATTTCTTGCAAGCAAGTTGGGCACTTAGCAACTCCTTCTAAGCTGTTCAGTTTAGTAAGAACAGCTTTAGCTTGATTTCTTTCTGAGGTAAGCGCCCCAACCTCTGCGTTAATGTCTTTAGGGTCTTCGGGTGCCTCTACTACTTCAGTTAGCTGCCCTGCGTCTATTCTTCCTAATAAAGCTTTGTACTGCTCATTTTGAGATATATCCCTATTGGTTTTAGCGATATTCCTTAATCTTAGCTGTAGGCTGGCTAACTCGTCTAACTCATCTGTAGGCATATCTGGCAGCTTTTCTATTGCTCGCTTCTCTAAAGAGCTTAACTTATGTTGTACGAGCCACTGTTCTATAGTATTGATCTCCCCTCTAATCTCGCTAAGAGTTTCAGCGGACTCCTTATGTGCATCTTTAAATACATCAAATAGGCCAATATACCTTTCTAAGTTTAGCAGCTCAATTAAGAACTTCTTTCTATTAGTATCTGTGGCAGTTAAAAACTGCAAAGAGCTTGTAGTACTCTGGTACACTAATTGTGAGAATGTTTTAAAGTCTAAGCCCAATACCGATTCAAGTGTCTTAAATGTACCAGTAGCAGTGTGCGAAGAGATGTCTTCTCCATCAGCTGTTAAAAGCACTTTTAAGTTAGCCGCTCTGTGAATATCTACTATGTAGGATACTCCATCAGTTGTAAAGTGTAAGGCAATACTATAACTTTTCGCACCATTATGCCTGTTTAGTATATCTGCTTTCTTCACCCCTTTCGAGTTCTTATTAAATAGAGCTTCCTCTATGATGATAGGAATCGAACTTTTACCTGCTCCATTAGTTCCAACTAATTGAGTAAGTATATCTTTCTCTAAATCTAGAGTGTTGTCCTCTCCATAACTGAAGCAATTACTCCATTTTAATTCTTTAAGTATAATCATTGAATACTCCTAGTACTTCTTTGGTTTTGCTAGTATTAAGTCCTACAATATATTGTAAGTACTCAGACAGCTCTTCCTCTATAGTCATATCACTACCCAGTATTAGGGCAGCCTCTGACTTACGTTTAACGAGTTTCTTATCTAACAACTCCGTATCTCCATCTACCTTAGCCAGCTCAGTCAAGTCGCCCTCTAACTCATATATAGTATGGTTATAGTTTGTCTTTTTCATCTGCTCTGGTGAAGCAACCGTCTGTCTAATAAGCTGAGGCAGCTTTAGCTTCATAAAAGAGCTTTTCATTGTCTCATTATCAAACAATAGTACACCAGTATCCACAGGATTTCTATGGAATGAAGTAGTAACTGGACTACCAGGGTATATAATGTTTTTCTGTGAATTCTCGTGAGAGTGTAGGTCACCTGCTATTACTAGATCCCAACCTGCTAAGGTATCAAGGTCTATTTCTGGTTGTACATGTGGCGGGATCTCCCCTCTAACATGGGTGAACAGAACATCCCCTGAGAAGTCTTCTGGATCAAATTCCTTTAGTTTAGTGTAAGGTATAAAGTCCATATTATCTATCTTATGGTAGTCATCTATAATAGTAACTTTGTCATTTACAGCCGCAGTAACCTCTTTCAAGTTAGTAAAGAAAGATGTATTCTTCTTTAACGCCTCGTGGTTTCCAGGGTAAATTAGTGTAGGTATACTAACACCTTTTATAAACTTAAAGTATAGACTTAACTCATCTAAGGTAGGTAACCTGTCAAACAGATCTCCGCCTATAATGTGTAAGTCCACAGTTTTTTCTAGCTTATATATTTCTTTAAATAGCAAATCGTATCTGTTAGTCGCCCAAGTAACGGGGACGTTCTTCTGACCTAACTTTAAATGCCAGTCTGCTGAAAATAGTATTTTCATTATGTTGTTTCTCCAAGCCAAAAAAAGCCCCTAAGGTTAATTACCTAGGGGCTTTAATTCTATATTATTACAGTAGGTCCTTAACTTCCTCAGCTACCTCAGAAGGCACCTCTGTAGAGCCTCCTTCTAAGATGTTCTGCTCAATGAAGGTCTTTTGATCATCAGCTGAAGGTCTACGGATGATTTCGTCAATAGGCTTCAATGCTTCGACAGCTGTCTTTTCGTCCTCTGAAAGTTCACGAACTTTACACTTCAGTACTTGTAGAGTGTACTCTACATTGAAAGGTAGTGGTCCAGTTTTAACTTTCTTAAATCTAACATCCCAACCTGTTACTGGGTCTGTTGGATCGCCTAAGTCTTCCGCTGCTGTAAGAATTTGTTCAAATAATTTCTTTTTAAGGTTTAGTACCTTAAGCTTGCCTTCGTCTACAACTTGCACTGCATACGCCCAAGAACACTTCATCTCTGGGAAGTGATGTTGCACCCAGTCTTTCTCTAAGTTGGCAAATCTTTCTTGTTCTCTATCAAATGCTAAGCACTCCATAGGAACTCTCTTATTGTCTGTTGTTGTAGTCCAGTATACATATCTTGGTAAGATGTCTCCTACCATGCGTACTGTATTGTCGCCTTCTTTGTATGTGTATGCTTCTGCTGATGATTTCTTTGCTTTTCCTGTTACGTTCTTAAATGTAATTGCCATTTTTCTAGTGTTCCTCTAATTTGAAGTGTATTTTATCATTCCTTACGTATAGTAAGGGGTTATTTTCTATTTTTTCTCGATCCATATGAGTGTGCAAAACTGAGAGTGTAGAGTCATTAGCCATCTGGTAGTCTATATACCTTCTATAACTAGCTAATCCTACATACTCTGCTAAGTACTTCATAGAGACGCCTTTCTCGTTCCTCAAGAGTAGTTCCGGTTCTAACAAGTAGCTATCTCCTCTTAAATCTACTTTGTAAAGTTTGTCTTTACTTCTATCACGACTGTGACACGTTAGATTGTAAGTAAGCCTTGCTACCATTATAATAATGTTTCTAGGGTCACCTTGGGCCATTAAGCTCATTGTTTCCCAATTGAAAAAAATCATTGAAACTCCTCTGATTTGGAATATATATTATACTAAAGTTTAACATAATTGTCAAGTATAATTTTTTATTTCGTACCCTTCTGAGATATAAACTCCCATTCGAGCACTCGCTTGTGCTGTAGCTGTTTTCCCTTTTAAATGGATATCTACTACCACAGGTTGTAACTTACCTTCCTGCTTTCTTATAACTCTTCCTATTAGCTGAATAAGAAGTGGTTCATTATTGATAGGAGTCCCAAGAATAAGAACAGATAACTCATTAAGCGAAATACCTTCGCAAAAAATACTCTGAGTTCCGTATAATACGTCTGCCTCGTCATCTTTAATTTTCTGAAGCTCTCCTTCCCTAAGTTCATGTGGTAGTTCTCCTGTTACGCATATTGCTCTATCTCCTGTTAATTCTGCACAGTTTTTTAGAAACTGTACTCTATCACTTACAACTAGGACTTTATGCCCTTTAGCTGCATATACTGAAGCTATCTGTGCTATCAAGCTTTGGTAGTTAGGATCATAAGCTACTACATTAACTCGTTTTGCCCAGGGAGTTCTTGCTCCGTCTGGGAATCTTATATCTGATCTAACCGTAGCAATCCTAGGAACCATATAGTTCTCTTTTGGGGGTATATGTACATCGTACCCAAAATAATCATTGAACACCACGTGCTTACCGTCCTTTCGCTTCAAAGTACCACTAAGCCCTATCTTGTATCTTGCAGGCAACTTGTCTACAATCTTAGCAAAAGTAGGGGAGGACACGTGGTGCATTTCGTCCAACACGATTGTTCCAAATAAGTCTCTTATATCGGGCACTTTCTTAGTTAAAGTCTGCACGTTCCCTACTACTATAGGTGGGTCTAACTCCAGCTTACCGCTACCTATAATACCGGGCTTAAACCCCATAGTATACTCAATTTCTTTAACCCACTGGTCTCTCAAAGCAATAGTATGTACTACTATTAATGTTTTTTGGGCTAACTTTGCAACTATAGCTAAAGCAGTGAATGTCTTTCCCCAACTAGGAGGGGCATTAATAATTGTATTGCCTGTTACCTTGTCGTATACATCTTGTTGACTCGCACGTAATTCGAACTTAAACTTCGGCATGGTCATCGGCGCAAGCAAAGTTTTATCTATAATTTCGTAGTCCTCAGGTACCAGATCCCTCCTTCCAACAGGGATGCTTACTAAGTCCTTGTTGATTCTACCTATGTTTTTTATAACTAAAGGAGGTTGGTCTATTCCGTATGTGGGAATAATATATGTTAACTCGTCATTGAGTTTATCCTGCAGTGCTTTATCAGCTTTTAGATATATTCTGTTCGAAACAACAGCTTTCTTATCAAACGTAGTCGTCATATCATTCTCCTAGTATCTAACCCTTTTGTGTTGCTCAAACCATACAATACGTATGATTGGTCTATCTTTAATAAAATAACAAAAGGAATCTCGGGACCTACTATAGCAGGTACTTCAAACCAATTGTTAACACCCTTTGCTGTAAACAAGGTACCTTTGCCATCTACATACTTTCTAAAGTTAATAGGTTTGTAGACTAAGCTAACATACCGGGTTTTCTTATACTTGAAAGGTTTTCCTGTATAATCTAGATATAACTTAGATTTAGCGGAATACTTCACTAAGTCTATAAAAGTATCTATCTTCCTCTTTAAAGGGTATATACTCTTTCTATCTGCCTTGATCTTTAGCCTTCTTACGCCTAAAGAGTTCCCCTCTAAGGTAGTGTCGTCTAATATCCTATAACCGCGATCATCTTTAGCGAACAAAATATCCTCTTCTTTGTAGAAGCCTTCTACTGTGCCTGCTAGGGGGAATATTGGGTATGTTATGTCAGACCATGTCAGGGTATTGCTTCTCAAATTTTCCAAAGCTGTAGTCCTCCCCTACGTCTAGGTCCACTCCAACAGGTTTTCCGGGAATTGTACACCCTCTATCCATTTGAGTTAACTCAGCCATTTTTTCACATACTACGTCTACTTGATCCTCTTTAATTTCCAACACTAATGAGTCATGCACGAGAGCGATGATTTTAGCATCATAATTATTCTCTTTAATCCATGTGTTTAGTTCAATACCTGCATATAAGTTAATGTCTGATGCAACTGATTGGATAAGAAAGTTAATCCCACTCCTAACTTCATGAGAAGCTACTCCCTTATCAGAACTGAATACATTGGAGAGTCTACGCTTTCTGCCAAAGATGCTATATATGTACCCATTGGCCTCAATATCTTCTTTGGACATCTGTAGCCAGCTTCTTAGACTACTGAACGTATCGAAGTACTTGGCAATAGTGTCTTTTGCTTTTTGTACCGAAAAGGGTTTACCACTCTCTTTAGTAACTGTTTCTGCAACTTTAGCAGGCCCAGACCCGTACATAATACCAAAAGTAATAGCTTTAGCAGCCTGTCTAGCGGTAGGGTTCTTTTCTTTGACCTCACTTGCAGGTTCTTTCAATTGAAATACCATTTTTGCAATAGTAGAGTGTAAGTCGCCGCCACTTTTAAATACGTTTTGTAAGTTTTTGTCCCCAGATAAGATAGCAGCAACATATACCTCTGCAGTTGCTAAATCCTGCTGAATTATCTTGTAACCTGGAGTTGCTTTAATACACCCTTTAACAGCTGCGTTATCTCTAGGCAACTGTTGCATATTAATCTTGCCAGAACTAGACAGTCTCCCAGAAGTAGTGGAGGTTAAGTTAAAACCTGTTCTAATTCTGCTATCCTTATCTAAGGCAGGGATAATCTTATCTAAGTAAGTATTCTTAATTTTAGACTTCTGTCTAATGTTAAGAAGGACTCCAGGGATAGGGTGTTCCTCTGCTAATTTCTTTAGAACCTCTGCATCTGTACTTGCGGCTCCCGTCCCTGTTAACTTCCCTGTAGGGGTCAACCCAAGGTAGTCAAATAACAGTACTCTTAACTGTTGAGTACTATTAGGGTTGAATACTTTGCCTTGCTCTTTTTCAAAAGTGTGTACTGCATCGTGCTTGTACAGCTCGTCTTTAGCAGTTTGCACTTCAACTTCCATTAATGCTTGAACTTTCTTTAGTCTACCTATGTCGAAGGGAACTCCGTTCTCCTCCACATCTGTTAAGAACAACATTCCTGGAACCATCAGTTCTTTATATACTTTAGTAAGGGCTTTATTAGATAGTAGCTTCTTACTGAATAATGTGTATAGGTCGTATGTAACTGCGGTATCGATTGCTGCATATTCTGCAAGGATATCGAAAGGAATTAAGTCATAAGAGAACTCTCCCTTTAAAATGCCGTTCTGTTTACAGTAGTTTGTTCTAAACTCATCTAAGGCTCTGTCATAGTCCCCATAGTCCGTGAACTTCATGGCTAGGGCTTTTAGTCCGTGCGTGCCTTGAGTTTCATCTAATAAATAGTGCATCAGCATTGTATCAGATACTTTAGGGAACTTGAAATTGAAGTGATACTGCAACATCTTCAAGTCAAACTTAGCGTTGTGAAATACTACTAGTCTACTGGAAAATATAGCTTGCAGCAGTTTTTCAGTCTTCTCGCTGACGCATTCAGTCGAGATATATACGCCCTGCTTACTTTTATGTGTAATACTAATACCCAGTACATAACCGTCCCTTGGATAGAGAGAAGATGTCTCCGTATCGCACGCAATGTGCCGAATTGAGTTGTCTGCCAATATCTCTTCCAAATATTCATTTGCTCTTTCCTCTTCTGTGATACCCTCAAAGTCTCCTGTAACTGTAGGAGGCTTAACGCCTGCAACATACCCTTCTACTTTCTCAATAGCTTTATCAAAATGCGGCTTGGCTTCAGGCTTGAAACTTAACATTGCTGGGTTAATCATTGGCACGAATTTATCCTCCACTAAATGCCCTGCAAACTCTGTTACGGAGGTGACCCCTCCAATGAACTTAGAAGCTTCAGAACCTATTAATATTACTAGGTCAAACTCCTCGGCATTAAATTCTAAGTCTACATCCTTCTTCAACAGCTTCTTTGTCTTTGTTGAAGATAAGTGAAATACCTCAAATTCAAACGTAAAATGCTTTGAATAATTTACGTTTGTGGGGTGCTTATCAACTATCGCTACTTTCATATAATTCCTCCTTGATTGATTTTATGTCCTCTATAGACAGGTCTCCAGGGTCTAAGCCTTCTGGTAATGCTAATTGTTCTATTATGAATATCTGTTCTAATACCTCTTCAGCTCTTGCGGCTGCCTTTCTTCCTGCATCATCTGCATCGAACATAATATATATTTTTCTAACGCCTAAAAATCTTAGACTTTCTAGTTTCTCTTTATCTATGTTATTAGCTCCTAACACAGCGGTTGCATTTACAAGGCCTCCACTGATTAGATTAAGAGCGTCTAACGATCCTTCTACAAGTATTACACTGCCGTTAATAGGCTGTACCTTGGAAGGGAAAAGGGGTAAATCTGCCCCTTTTGGGAAAATTAGGTACCGGGGGTGAGCGTCACTATTTATGTATCTACCAATAAACGCTCGTACCTTGCCGGTAATGTCGGGGATAGGAAAGATAATTCTATCTTCGTGGTCTTTATGCGTAAACGCATTATACTCTCTTAGAATCTCTTTCCTAATACCCCTAAAATCCCTGTTGTAAGGGACGAAGCCTGCGGGCATTGGCAGCCCGTTAGCTTCTTGTCGTATCTTTGTGATTGCTCTCTGTAACTTTTTAACTCGTAGGTCTTGCCAGTCTCTATCAACGTTATAGTATTTAAAAACATTCCCTTTAAACCCACAACTAAAGCAGTTATATGCACCACTTAGTTTATCGATATGCATAGAAGGATTATTGTCCTCATGCTCGGGGTTTAAACACCTTACCACGAAGTCTTGACCCTTAGGTCTAAACTCTATTTTACGTTCATTTAATAACTGTTCTACATCCATTATACTAAATCGCTGTCCTCTGGTTTTGGTTGTTGACCTATTTTTCTAGTGCCGTCCTTTATACTTTTCTTTTCTGCGGGTTTCGCAGTGTCTTGAGGGCCTAGTCTTAAGTTGTCCCAATTCATTATACTTGTAAATTCAAGGTCTGGTCCACTTCTAACTTTAGTAGAGGTGAACGTTACAGCCTTGTCCTCTTTAGAGTGTGCATCAATTAAGAATGCCATATCCGGGCTATCTAGTAGTCCTTTAGCAAATCGTGTAGCACCTGAATCATCAATTTGATACGGGCTAACAATTGCTACTTCATACTTTCTAGCATACTCTTTTAGTTTCTTACTTGCAAAGATTTGTGACTGCCAATCATACAAATCCTTGCCTATACCTGTCTCTACTTGGTTTACATAATCTACAACTACTAAAGTTAGTTTGTCTCCAAACTGTGCCTTAGCTTTCTGTATTTGTAAATCAATACTAGTCAGAGACAGAGACCTGTCATCCACAATAATAATTTGGTTATCTGGTTTTAGTTTGCAATCTTTTATTAGGTGTTTTTCCAGCCTTACGGGGTCTCTATGTTCTAGGAAGTCATTGTATACTTCTTCCGTTCCTAAGAACATATCAGCACGCATCTTAGCTAGGGCGAACTCTTCCTCTTTCTCGAGTGCATTCTTTCTTATCTGAGAGTAGGACACTCCCGATAACATACTACTGATACGGTGGAATGTTTCCATTGCCGTCATCTCAATAGTAAAGAATATTGCCGTGTTCCCCATAGCATACTGGTTAGCCACCATGTTGGCACTTACTAGAGACTTACCAGAACCTCTTTTACCACCAAGTAATATTAGATCTTCTCGGTATAGTCCGCCATTTTTGCTATCAAAGGTATTATTAATACCGATAGGGAAGCAAGTATGTTCAGTATCTGCCGCTTCTTGAAACAAGCTAATACTATCCATGGTTGCTACCATTTCATTAGTCTGAGTCTTTTCATCCAACTTCAGTGCGATTTCGGATATCCCAGACTTTATCTCTTCAACATCCATCATGGTAATATCCTTGATATAGTCATCAAGCATATCTAATGTTGAATTTTGTGCAAATTGATCGATTAAAGCATCAATAGCTAGATCAAGATCTATCTCTGGAACTTCTAAAAGCTCTAAAGAAGCTACATCTTTTTCTAGCTTAGGGTTTCTGACTTTAACACCTAAGTCTTCGAAACTAGGTATCTCATTGCGTGCCTTATAATACTTATTTATTGCCGTATAAACGGACTTAAATGAAGCATCAAAAAATTCACTTCGTAACCTAGACCACCCTTCGAGGCTTTGTTCTTCTAACAATTTGTGTAGAACAACCGCTCCGATATCCATTACTTAACCTTCTGTTCGTTATCTTTTATAACCTCGTCCAACTCACTTTCTAACTTACTCAATACAAGGGCCCTTAGTTCTTTTACCTTTTCGGGGTATAAAGGGCCTTCGTCAAATATGAGGTCTAGTTGGTCAGTTGTTATGACTTCTTGGATGGCAAAGTAAATGTTGTCCCAGGGGTCTGTAGAACTAGGGAAGGCTTTTACTTCAGTAAACTCCCCCAATAAGTCTTGTGCACGTCTGATAGCCTCATGCGAGGTAAAACTATCCAGGTCGTGAAAAGCTGCTTTGATTAACATAAAAATTCTCCAGACAAAAAAATGGGCGAGATTAGGATTCCTAAACCCGCCCTAAACTAACTATACCTTTAGTACTTAGGCTTTAGCTGCGTTTTTAGCTGCTTTCTTAGCACCATCGTAGTTTGAACAAGTCAAGCCACGACGAGTAAGCATAGTTTTTACACCACGAGCAGTCTTGTCGATAGACTCAGCGATTTGCTCAATAGTCATGCTAGTGATGTCACCGATAGCGTCTAATGCGTCTACTTTAGATGCAGCACGAGACTCTTTCTGTGCTGGAATAGCAGAAATGTCACCGTTACGTAAGAAAGACAATGCTTTACCACGTACAGAATTGATTGACTTACCTAACGCATCAGCGATTTCTTCTACGAATGCGTTATTGCTAACCATTTCTAAGAAAGTAGCTTCTTCAGCTTCAGTGTAAGTACGTACAGTTACTGGCTTCTCAGTAGGCTTAACGTGTGCAGTTAGTTCCATAGAAAGTAACTTTCCTTGGATGCTCTTAGCTGAGTATTTACCGTCTGAGAATGAACCAGCGATGTCAGCGTAAGTGTAAGAACCGCTGTTGTCTTCTACGAATGAACGTAAAGTAGCTTCTTCAGAATCTGAAAATGCTTTTGTGTGTGATGCAGATGCTAGTTCTACATCAAAACCCATCTTACGTAGCTTTGAGCTAACTGAGCGAGTAGTAGTGTCTAAAGCTGTCGCTGTAGAAGATACCATAGCTTGAGTTACTGGAGACTCTGAGCCTACTAGGTTTGTTAATGTGTCTGTGCGTTCGTCTGTCCACTTTGGGATTGAATTTGCCATTTTATATTTTCCTTAAATTAAATCTTTTATATTTACAATAGGTGTACCATAGCTCTCTGCTTTGGTACGTTTGCTTGATTGTTTGCCTTCTTCATCTACTAAATAATCTGTCTTTTTTGTAACGGATTTCATAATTGAATATCCTAAAGACTCTAAGTAAGCACCTGCCAAGGTTCTATTCTTGTAATTTAGTAGTTTACCGGTGATGCAAACACTTTTACCGTTGGTTTCTACTGGAGAGACTTCTGATACTTCAGAGACTTTGAAATCAAAGGGTAATGATTCAAGTTCTCCATAGTAGTCAGAGTACATCCAGGCCATTAAACTGTCACACGCTTTAGGTCCTAGTCCTGCTTTTGAGCAGTAGTCTAAGTCAATGTCCTCTATATGAGTAATTACTTTAGACAATTTACTAGCAGCAGTGCTACCGATTAATGGGATAGAAAATGCCGCGATTAGGGTAGTTAGGTCAGCTTGTTTACTCTCTTCTATTTTGCTAAACAGCTTGTCACCCAGCTTATCCCCAATTACGGCATTTATTACATCAGGTGAGATAGCGTAGATATCGGGGATGCTATTCAACTCTAGTTTATCAATAGTCTTTGGCCCTAGGCCTTTGATCTTCAATGTCTTAGCAAAATGTTCTACCTTTTTTGTTGATTGGGCGGAACAATCTTTACTGCGACAGAATAATTGATCTTTAACTATCTCTAACTCGGAACTACATGAAGGACACGTAGTAGGAGCAACTATTTTCTTAAATTGCATATCTATTTCTCACTTTTGAATATATATTATACTAACAATTGACCATAATGTCAAGTCTTATTTTTTAGAATGTCTAATAGACTCTGGAAATTACACAGGGTATAATTTTTCCAGCTCTGATAACTTCCACTTCACAACCTATCTCTAAGTTGAGTTCTTCTATATAAGCCATGTTGTTCAAAGTAGCTCGTGATACCTTAGCTTCTTCGATGTAAACAGGCTCTAAAAGAGCAACAGGAGTTACTTTACCACTCTTACCGGTCTGCCATACTACGTCTAATAGAGTAGTTACGACTCCCTGTTCTCGAGTTTTTAAAGCAAATGCTCCTCTTGGGTGGTGGGCAGTGAACCCTAGGTCTTCGAACGATTCATTAGAGTCTACTCTAAATACTCTACCATCTTCGGGGAACTGGCTCCAAGACTCTTTAGTAACTACGTTAAACCCTAAAGCTTCTAGTAAATACATATCATTAGAGTACGTATCACTAAAGCAAGGCTGTACATTATAAGCGATGAATGTTAACTCACGTTTCATAAACTCCGATGCTTCTTTTAAGTTCAAAGCACCAGCAGCGTAGTTCCTAGCATTAGCTATTTCTTTCGGGGCTACTATTTCACCAGTTATTTGGACCTCCCCAAAGTTATTGATGGTTAAAGGGACAATGTTGCTGGCTTTGAACTTGCCGGTAACATTGATACCTTCTTTACCGTCTCCTCTAGTTAGCACTCTAACTAGGTTACCTCCTTTATAGTATAAGGAGATGGCGGCACCATCTAATTTAGGGGTTTCAATAACTTTAGTTCCGTACTCTGGAGCTACGTCCTCCCCTAAGAAAACCTTTTGGAGAGAAAAAAGTGGGAAGATATGAGGCTCCCTTGAATCAGGGCTGTAACCTATATCTTCCCACTTATGGGTGTCAGCAAGCCTGTCAAATTCATCATCTGACATGATTGGAGTGCCTTCATAGTATGCTTTACTAGCTTGTTTTAATAGTTTAATTGTCATTAGGGTATAAGTCTCTTATCTGTTCTTCAAAATGTTCTAGTATCTCACTTTTAGACTCAGCTAGTGAAAGTATCTCTACTAATGCTGCGAATAAGTTGGAAACATTAGTTAGTTCAAATGGGAAACATACGCCTTCTTTAGTTGGCATGTACTCCCCTTCAAAGTCTAAATAATACTTCCTGATATGTATATATTCTATCTCTCGAAAAGTTGATACAACTACTCGATACTGTGTCTCTTTATCTGGATTTTCGTAAATTATTCTCTCGTAGACATCGTTGCTATCTACTTCATTCATCTAGTATTTTCTCTGGTTTCGTAAGGAGGCCCCTAGAGGTTGTACTCCAGTGATATCCTGTACGTTTATTTGTCTATAACTATTTGTATCCCAACAGAAAAGTAGTATACAGTCATCACTAACTTTAACTACGTTACGTTTATCTTGTATATAGCTATTATCAAAGTTAGAGGTACACACATTGTACTTTAACTTCTTACTAACTTTACTTCTGTAGGTTACTACAGCATCACCGAATGATGCCATCTTACTTTCTAGAACTTTTCTATCCACTAAATTTTTACTCCTAGGTTGTTTAAGTGTGATAGTTTGCCGAGTTCATACCAAGGTTGTGACGCGTATCTTGCACGACTACCCTTTATCCATATTCTATAACATTTGCCATGAATACTGTTCAAAGGCAGAAAGCTTTCTACTGTCGCAACGGTATTATACCTAGCAGACCATACTACTTCACCCTTGTCGAAGTCTTCGGAAAGAGCTTCATCGGGGAGCAACTCTGGGCTGAAATAGTCCGTTGATGTAGAGCGTTTCGGAACGTTATACCTTTCCAAAATACCCTTTACAAAGGCGACGCTCCTGAACAAAGATTTCGAGATGTCTACCATAGAGTCTCCTTTAATATAATACTCGATTATACTACTGACCTCTATGTCAGATGCAGGCTTCCCTCGCTTCTTTGCCCTAAGACGGGCGTACGTTGCTTGTTGTTCCTTATGGTTCTCGACAATCTTAGTTAACCTAGTAGTATTGTATGCTATACGAAGTATAGAACACGCTTCTTTCTTGGTTATAGGTTTTGTCTCCTTTTCTAATAGGCCGATTACATACTGTACGTTAACTTCGTCTAGCTTCTCGCCTTCCTTAGATTTAATACCACCTCGTGCCATACGTTATCTCCTATTAGAAAAAGAAACTGGAGCAGCCTCCAGTAACTTTATTATTTAGCCGTTAATTTTCTTAATTACACTAGCCATATACAGACAGGCTTTGCCTGATAACTTAGTAATAATATCTTCGTCCGCTGTCTGTCCTGCATCTGTAATTGCAGAGATCAATTCATCTTGACTGTCTGCTTTAGATACACGCTTTGAAGCAGTACCACCACTAGCACTCTTACTAGAGGCTGCCTTCTTGATATAAACTCCTGCTTTAGTTAGAATCATTCTTACACCGTTTGGTGACTCGTCTAATTCATCTGCTAAATCCTTTACAACTTCCATTGAGTTTTCCGGAGTCGGGTTAGCCCCTTCATACATTGCTACTGCTTGTGCTTTCTTTTCGTCATCCCATGCCATCTTATTCTATCCTATATTTAATTGTTATTTATCGATTTTCTGCTTAATCTCTCGATTTCAGAATATATATTATACTAAAGTTTAACCAATTTGTCAAGTTTTATTTTATTTTATGTCAAAAATACTTATAAGGTTTTCATTAGCCGTACGAAGAGATAGCGTTAATCTCTAAATATACTCATCTTTTCTTGGTTAAAGCTTCTATAGTAGGAGCCAAACCCGTGCTCTTTAACCCAGGCTGTCCTGCTAGCAAATGCTTCGTCGATGTTTTGTTGAAGCATTTGCAAACCTTCCTCTAACTCCTTCTGCTCCTCAAAGTTTAGTTCCGTTGTGTCTAAAGTAAAGTAATTATTGGTAGGCTGTTGTAGCACAAAAGCTTTTCTCAGAGTTACTTCGCTAGGGGTCTTCTTATACTGAAAATTTATCTCTTTCATTTCTTATTTTCCTTTTTCGATTCTTTATAATGTATATTATACAGAAGTTTCAACAGACTGTCAAGATATTTTTTAAGCTAACCTCTATTTACTTTAACACGTTTTCTACGTCTACCCCCCGTAATAACATCCACTATATCTACGGTGGATGCTACCAGCCATACTACCCACATCATGTATAACCCTATTAATACTTCGAACATACCTACTTCCAAGTTGCTGCATAACTTCTTAAAAAGTTATCCCCTTCCGAGTAGTTTCTAGCATCATTAGCGTTTTTCCTAACTTTCCCACATAGAGAATCGTAACGGCTTTTGAGGTTTGATAACTCAGCTTCTAGGTCTAAGATTCTAACTTCTAGAGCTATTACTGCCTCTTTATGTTTCTCTTCTAGTTCCTCAAAGTGCTGACTTAATGCTCCCACTGTCTACCTCTCGTAGGGAATTCCATACTACTAGTATTCTGCAGTGCTACCCAGTAGGGGGAGGTGTAATCTCTATGCCATACGGGCACTCCATCCCTCTTGATAGTGATAGTCTCGCAGTACTCTGTGGCACCTCTTTCTTCTGCCTCTAGTACTTTAGTATAACAGGCCTTTAAGGACTTACACAGCCAAGTACCTGAACTCCCTTGGCCGTCTTGTTTAACTACGTCCATAGTAATAACACCTTTAGGTACCCAAACCGCATAAACATCACCAGCTTTAGCAACGCTAGTAAGTGCTAAAGAGGCTACTAATAGAATGGGGATTGTACACCATTTAAGATTTTGAACCCACCCGTTCTTATATTTGTACTTCTCTACTTGTCGCATTCTGTTTCTCCACTCTTGCATTTTAAACAACTAGTGTCTCGACCACATAAGTAAGCCAACCAGGCCCCTAGCATCATTACGAAGCCAAATAGTACGTCTACTACTTCCATTATACGCACCCCGTAGGTTGGGGCATACCACCGTACTTAGTGATAGGCTTCATTGGACCTGTTAGCCATTCTTTAAATAGTATCTTCTTATCAATACCTATATACTTAGAAAATGTTCTAATTGGGGGTACGCTCGAGTTCTCCGCGAAATATTCGCGAGCCTTCTCTATTTGATTAACCATTGAATCGGTTAATTCAAGCTCATCTTCAATAGCCATTTTATGCATTACATCTATTGACCATGTTGTTGGGTCAACTAAGTACCCGTTTCCTGTTCTATCTAAGCTCATCTATCTCTCCCAGTTTACGTAGTCCCAATAACCGTTGGCCAGTTTATAGTTCTCCCACTCTTGTAGTTGTTTTTCAACTAACATCCTTTCTCTTTCGATTGCCATATACTGGGCGATATACCCATTTGCTAGCAGTTGATTTTCATTACACGCTAGTGCACTTCCGCTTAAAGCGAGCATTAGTATTAGTGCCTTCATTTATCTAAAGTTTTGATGTATCGGTACAGTTTTGGTAAAGGGCAGTTATCAACCCATAGTTTAATTAGTTTTTGCATTTGTGTACTCCTTGTACTTGTTGAATAGTTCAACTTCTCGTGTGTACGCCTCTTCTTCACAGGCGTTTCTATTTCTCTCATACTGCATACAGTGTATCATCTCGTGGCACACCGTCAATATAAAAGTCTCTTTAGGGAGAGCATGGTTTATTTCAATAGTTCCATCTTCGCAACAGTAGCCGTCTGCGTCTAAGCCTTCGACCGTGTCTATGTTAACCTCTTTAGTTAACCCAAGATAGTTGTAGCAAAAGCTGGCTATATCTAATGCGAAAGAATTGTTACCGAAAATCATGCTAAGTTTCTCAATTTCTAAAACAATATTATACTTTATTTTAAGCAATTTGTCAAGTATTATTTTTTAGAAAGGCGTAAAAAAGCCCCAATTAAGGGGCTCCTTCAATCAACGGTTACTTAAAATGCAACGTTAATTTTAGCAGTTGTTACACCAGAAGTATCTTCTGTTTTAGTATGGCCTAGAGTCCAAACACCGCGCTCAACTTCGGCAGTAATTGTATTCTTATCATTCTTAACAGAGTACTTACCTGTAACATTACCTACAGCAGTATTCAATGAAGCAACCGCCCCTTTAACAGTTGAACCTGTAGTAGCGTCTGAGATGTCTCCTAGGATACCGTCGTCTTGAGTGACACCTGCAGCATCTTTAACATCAATATAAACACCAGTTAAAGCAACTGAAGTACCTTCTGCAATAGAAACATCTAATCCAGCCGAAACTGCAGTGTTACGTGCTACAGAAGTTTCTTGAGTCTCTACAGTTGTGTTAAAACCGAAGAAATTCGCAACAACAGTAATTAAACGATCAGTTGCAGTTACGTTCTCCGCAGACACTTCCAAACCTGCTACAGTAGCAGCTGCATCAACAGTAGCTTTGCCAGCACCAGATACTTGGCCCACAACTACATTTACGCCTGTAACATCTAGGCCTACTTGCATTTGATTAGCAACGGCGCCTTCACTTTGTAGAAGTCCAGAGCCATTTGTAGTTTTGAAGTTACCACCCTTAAAGTTTAAACCCTCAAACTTAGTATCAACCCATACTTGATTAGCCTTTACCGCCTGTCCACCGGTTAGGTTTTCAAAACTTGCAGTAACTGTAGTACCCCCAGCAGAGCCTACCATTGTGATGTCTAAGTCCTGCTCATAAGAAGCAGCGCCAGGGTTGCCGTCAGTAATAGTGCCCTCATAGTTGGCAGTAATATCAACTGCAGCCATTGAAGTTGTAGCAGCAAATAATGCTGCAGTCATAATAATCTTTTTCATAATATATCCTTTTGGTTTTTTGTTGCAAAATTGCAACAAGTTTATATCAAAATAATACAAAAGTTTTTGATATGACAACTATTATACCATATTTCTAAAATTTGTCAACTATTAAATTTCTTTAGGTTGTAGAGCCTTGAACTTAGCCATGCTGTAGTTCTTATTTAGCTGACCTCCTTTAGTACTATTAAAGTGCTTAATCAAGGCAGGTACTAAGAGTTCAGTAGGTACATAAGCACAGTCTACTATCTTCATACCCACTCTTTTAGCACAATAAGCTCCTTTTATGTTTTTAAAGTGCTTTTCTACCGATGCTTCGGGGTTGAGCACCCTAGAACCAAAATGGAAGTTGAACTGGTCAGTAGTTGAAATCTTATACTCGTAGTAGTTGCCTTCCATATCGTAGGCATCTGCACCCTTGTCTCCTTTGTGCAAGTATTGTCCTAGATGGTCTGCTAAAGCTAACTCTCCTAGTCCTCCTTTTGACAGGTCTACTCCTTCGGGTAATATCTCGAATACCTCTTCCATTAACTCTACTACTTTACTATAAATCGTCAAGGTCAAAGTCCTCATCTTGGGAGTTATCAATAGCAGCCACATAATTAACTGACTCAATCTCTTGAGGGGCGGATTTAATATGGGAGCTGTCTAAGTAGTTATCAATCCATGGTAGAGGGTTCTTACCCAACGTTAATCCAACCCTCTTAGGGTCTAAACCAATGTTAGTAAGTCGTACTGCAAAGATGTAGTCCATATATTCTCTTAGGATAGCTGCGTTCATACCAATAAGGGGTGAGCCTTTACTAAATAAGAATTCGATCCATTCCATCTCTTCATTGTACCCAGTTTGATACATTTCGTATACTTCATCTTCTAACTCAGTAGCTACTTCTACAAAGCCTTCACTGTGGTCAGTTCTTAGCATCTTAATCACACGCTGGAATACATCTAAGTGCACCATCTCATCTCTAGCGATTAGCTTAAAGATGTTACTAGAACCTGCCATTAACTTATCGGGCTGCTCACTAAAGCTCCAAGCTGTTACGAATGTGGCAAAGAATCTAATACCTTCGAACATGTTAAGCACGATAGCAGCTTTATAGATAGCGAGCTTAACCATCTTCTCGTCCACTTCTGGGAAAGGAACCAAAGTTGAATTGTTCGTGCAAGTAGCATTAGCATCCATTCTATCAAATACGTTAGTAGCCCAATCAAAAGCCCCTAGAATTGAAGATGCACGTTTCTGAATATGCTCATCATCTATGATTGACTCAATAAAAACATCCACGTCATTGTATATAGCGCGGACCATTTCAGTATAAGACTCAGAATGCAGGAGCTCGTTGTTCTGATGGTTTGTGATATAAAGCTCCCACTCAGGGTTATTACTAATACCCCCGTTATTAAATAACTGTAGAGGAGCGCGTCCTGCACAACTATCAAGAGTAATAGCGAACTTAAGG